>JGI24033J26618_1000001_pt1 | contig 58440 bp, 44 predicted proteins | sample KBSMisM7withPhiX_FD_26618 | JGI IMG/M metagenome (IMG submission 26618)
CGGCGGGGCGGCCGGATGCTCCTTCGCGCGAGCCCGCGGGATCGGCTGAGGCGAAGGCTGAACCCGCGGGGCTCCGGCCAAAGGTTGCAAAACCGTAACCAATGCCGAAGGCCGCGAGCGCCACGGCGAGGAGGGGGAGCCAGGCTTTCATCACGAGGGCATTGAGGGGATTCCCCGCAGGCCGGGCAAGATTGTTTTTCGCGGCTTCGGGGTTGACAAGCGCGACCGAACTTCGGCTGAATGCAATTCCATGATTTCCCTCCTCATTGCCGGCAGTCTCTATGTCGCCACCACGACCTCGACGACCTCGACGACTACGTGGCCCGACTTCAACAACCATACGCTGCGCGGCGAAACGATTCTTTCCAGCCAGGTCGTCTGCCGCAACATGTGGGGCACGCCGATGCTTCCCGACGGCAAGGGCGGCTACAGCCTGATCGAGCCGATCAATGTGGATTGGATCAAGGAAAGCCTCATCATTCCGCCGCGGACCACCGGCATGGTCGCCTACCGGCCGTTGCCTCCGCTCGTGGAAAAGATCGAAGTGACCGACGTCCCCGCGCCCGCTTCGGTGCCGGCTCCGCCCGCGCCCGCGACCACCAACTAGCCCGCCGGCCTCAGGCGCGCTCCGAGGCGGACGACGCTTCCTTCGAAGTCGTCACCGTGAGCACATCGTGCGGCGCGCTCTCGCGCTGGCCCGCCGGTGTCACGCGCACGAACAGCGCATTCGCGCGGAGTTCCGCCAGATCGCGCGCGCCGAGGTAGCCCATGCCGGCCTGCACGCCGCCGATCAATTCCCGCAACACGTCGTCCAGCGGCCCCGCGGCTTCCTTCAGCGCCTCGATGCCTTCCGGCGCGGCCTTTGTCGTTGCGTCCTTGCGCTCGTGGCCATAGCGCGCGGCGGAGCCTTCCTTCATCGCCTCGCGGCTGCCCATGCCCCGGTATTGTTTGTAGAGCTTGCCGCCGATTTCAATGATGCGGCCCGGCGCTTCGTTGCAGCCCGCGAGCAGACCGCCGCAGATCACCGCGTCGGCCAGCGTGAGCGCCTTCACCATGTCGCCGGATTTCGTGAGGCCGCCGTCGGCAATGGTCTTCACTCCCGCCCGCGCGGCGGCGCGCGAAGCAACGTAGAGCGCCGTCATTTGCGGGATGCCCACGCCCGCGACCACGCGCGTCGTGCAGATCGATCCCGGGCCCTGGCCGATCTTGATGCAATTCGCCCCGGCTGCGGCGAGGAATTCGACGCCGTCGCCGCAGGTCACGTTCCCCGCGATGATCGTGAGCGCCGGGAAAGCCTCGCGCAGCAGGCGAACGGCATCGCCCACGCCTTTGGAGAATCCGTGCGCCGTCGAGACCGCGATGGCGTCGATGCCTTCGTCGAGCAGCCGGCCGACGTGCGAAATAATCCGGTCGCGATCCAGCGAGCCATCCGGCAGTCGATGCGGGGAAATCGCCGCGCCGCAGACGAGACGCAACTTCGCGTCACGCGCCGGCTTCACCATGCGGCGCGACTCTTCGCCGATGCGCTCGATGTCGCTCAACGTGAAAAGGCCGCGCAGCCGGTCGGTTTCGTCGACGACGAGCAACTTGTGGATGCCCATGTGCTCGGTGAAAAACCGGTCCGCTGTCTCGATGGGCCGTTCGCGAATCTCGCGCTCCGGCAGCGTGAAGAGAGAGGCGCGTGGCGTCATCGCCTCGGAAACCAGCCGGTCGCGATAACGCTCTCGAACGACGGAGCCCGAGAGCAGGCCGAGCAACCGGTCCTCCTCATCGACGACGGGAAACGTGCTGAAACGGAAGCCGCGCTTCTCAATGAAGTCGAGCACCTCCCCAATCTTCTGCGCCGGCGAGGCCTTGATCGGCTCCTGGATGAAGCCGTGAATGTGGTTCTTCACCCGTGCGACCTCCTTCACCTGCGCGGCATCGGTCATGTTGTAATGGATCAGCCCCAAGCCGCCGTTCAGCGCCATCTGAATGGCCATCTTCGACTCGGTGACGGTGTCCATGTCGGAGGAGATCACCGGAATTTGCAGGCTCAGCTGCTCGGAGAGGGACACCGCGAGGTTCGTGTCGCGCGGCAGCACTTCGGAGTAACGAGTGGCCAGCGAGAGGTCGTCAAACGTGAGCCCGGCGGGCTGACAACGCGGGAAAAAAGAATCGGCGTTGAGGTAGAATTCCATGTCGGATCATGCGCGGCGTCGCGATTGCGCTCAAGGACAAATCCATGATCATGGCACGTGTTTCCGCTTTAAATGTCGTCCGGTTGCCGACTATCTTCCGGCGCAATGCGCGCGGCGAGAATCCGTGAAATCCCCGAAACGGACCGTCCCCGTGAAAAGCTCACCGCTCGCGGCGCCGGCAGTCTGAGCGACGCCGAGCTCATTGCGATTTTCCTGCGCACCGGCACCCGCGACCGCAACGTCATCGAGGTCGCCCACGACGTGCTCGCGGCCCGTGGCGGGCTTCACGCATTGGCCCGCGCCACCGTCCGCGAGCTCATGAATTCCGCCAAGGGCATCGGCCCGGCGAAGGCCGCCGAACTGTCCGCGGTCTTCGAGGTCGGGAAGCGCCTCGCGCGCGGGCCGGGTCCACGCCCGAAGCTCGACACGCCGCAGTCCGTCCACGATTTGCTCGGCCCCGAGTTTGCCGGGCTCGACCGCGAGCGTCTTTACGTGCTGCTGCTCAACACCCGCCTGCGCCTCGTCTGGATGGAGATCGTTTCCATCGGCTCGCTCAACGAAAGCGTCGCCCATCCGCGCGAGATTCTGCGCCCGGCGTTAATTCATTCCGCCTACGGATTCGTGATCGCGCACAACCATCCGTCGGGCGATCCCTCTCCGAGCGAGGCCGACAAGCGGCTCACCCGCCGCCTGCACGAGGCCGCGGACATCCTGCAGCTCCGCTTCGTCGATCACATCATCATCGGCGCGGCCGACGACGGTCGCCCACCCTATTTCAGCTTCAAGGAGAACAGTCTGCTATGAAGATTCATCCCACCGCCGTCATCGAGGACGGGGCCGTGCTCGGCGCGGAGGTCGAGGTCGGGCCGTTTGCATTTGTCGGATCGCAGGTCGTGGTCGGCAGCGGTTGCCGCATTTTTGCGCACGCGGCGATCACGGGGCCGGTGACGCTCGGCGAGCGGAACATCGTCGGCTATGGCGCGGTGATCGGCGCGCCGCCGCAGGACATCGGCCACGACGAGTCGATGGTGAGTGAGGTGCGCATCGGCAACGGAAATACCTTTCGCGAATACGTCACGATCCACCGCGGCGCAAAAGATGGCGGCGCGACCATCGTGGGCGATGGCAATTTCGTGATGGTCGGCGTGCATTTCGGCCACGACGTGCGCGTGGGCGACCGCACGATCATTGCGAACAACTGCCTGCTCGCCGGCCACGTCGAGGTCGGCGACCGGGCGGTGCTGGGCGGAGGCACGGTCTTCCACCAGCACATGCGGGTCGGTCGAATGTCGATGGTGTGTGGTGGCACCAGGTTCAGCCGCGACATCGTTCCGTTCGCGATGGGCGACGGCGAGAATCTCCTTGCGGGGTTGAATGTGATCGGGATGCGCCGCGCCGGATTTGCCAGCGAAACGCGCCTCGACATCAAGCGCGCATTCAAGCTCGTCTTCCGGTCGGGGAAAAACGTGGGGCAGGCCCTCGCCGAGGCCGACCAAATGGAATGGGGGGCCGAAGCGCGCGAGATGTTTGCCTTTGTTCGGACGTCGAAGCGCGGCATCTGCGTGGATCAACCACGCAACGGGACGGAGCCCGAAGAATAGCCTGCCATCAGGGGTGGCTTGCCGCTTGCGCGGCGAGATAGGCCTCGCGAACGCTTGCGCCCGCGGCTTCGGCGACCCGCCGGCACGACTCGAATTCCGGTGCGGAGTGCACCAGCTCCTCGCCGAGCCATCCGCGCTTGATCTCGATCGCGCCGAACGGCGTTTCCACCGGGACGATCTCACGCCGTAGTTTGATCCGGCGGCAGTCGTGCATCCGCACCCCGAAGGCGCTGGTCTCGCGCAGGATCAATCGCGCGAATTCGTCTGCCCTCGCCGGTTCGGTCAACACGGTCAGTCGAAAGGCCAGGCGGCCCTTTTTCATTTGGATGGGCGCGACAAAAACGTCCAACGCGCCGGCGGCGAGCAGTTTCTCCGTCGCGGCGGCGAGCAACTCCGGCGAAAGATCGTCCAGATTGGTCTCGATCTCGGTGACCAGGTCGCTCTCGGCGTCCGTCGAAGTTTCCCCGAGCACGGCCCGAAGAATATTCGGACGGTGCGGCGTGTTGCGGGTGCCGACGCCATAGCCGATGCGCTCCACGGCGAGCGCGGGCATTGGCCCGAAATTCTCCGCAAATTCCGCGAGAAGGGCCGCTCCGGTCGGCGTGATGAATTCCAACGGCTCGTCGATTTGGCGCAGGGAGATGCCGGCGAGAATTTCGAGCGTGGCCGGGGCGGGGAGGGGGAAATGACCGTGCGCGCAATGAATGAAGCCCGTGCCCTCGAAGAGCGGGGAGGCGAGCACGCGCGGCGCGCCGAGGGCCTCGAATCCCACGCAAAATGCGACGATGTCCACGATGGAATCCACCGCGCCAACCTCGTGAAAATGGACTTCCGCGGGTGGCATGCCGTGGATTTTTCCCTCCGCGACGGCGATGCGTTGGAAGACGGCGAGGGCGCGGGACTTGACGAATGGCGACAGGGCGCTGGCGTCGATCAACGCGCGAATGTCACTGAAGCTGCGGCCGTGAGCGTGGGGTTCGTCATGCTCGTGGTGCCCATGCGAATGGCCGTGAGCGACAGCGTGCTCGTGAGCGGGTTCGTGCTCGTGCGTGTGCCCGTGAAGATGGACGTCGAACTTTACGCCCTCGATCTGGCAGCGGCTCTGGCGCGAGAAATGGAGGTGGAATTCGTCGCCGAGACCGAGCTTGGCGAGTTCCTTCGTGAGATGGTTGCGATCCACCCCGAGGTCGCACAGCGCCCCCACGGCCATGTCGCCGCTGATGCCGGAAAAACAGTCGAGAAAGAGGGTGCGCATCGTTTGGGGGTTTCGGTAATTTCCTCACAATGACACGACGATTCCTCCTGGGCAATCTCGTCGCCGTGCTTCTCCCGATGCTGCATGGATGGGCGTTGGAGCCGGATTTCGCGACGCTGAATGCGGCATTTGGAATTCCGCTTTGGGCGGACGACAACCTCTGGGGCGAAGCGGACGCGGACGTGGCCGCCCGGCTGCATCTGCCGGCGGAGTCGCGCACGTCCGCCGATTCCAGCTACCGGGTTTACCCTGGATCGAAGGCGAGGATCCTCGGTGCGCGGCCTTATTCGATGGCCTTCTACGGCAAGGCCGGCCGGGCGGACCGGATCTCGATGGTGTTTGCGAACAAGGGCGACAGTGTCGAGAGCGATCCCATTACGCATCGCTCGGGCGATTACAAAAAACAAATCGGGGAGGATGCGAAGACGATCCACGACGCGCTGACGAAGGTGCTCGGCGAGCCGAAGGTTGACCGGTTCGGACAGGGCATCAAGACGCGGGAGCAGGTCGAGCGGTGGGACTGGAAGGGGCACGCGATTCTGCTCGCCGCGCCGCGAGGCGAATATGTGGCGGTGCGCGTCGTCCCCACCGCGGTGGCCGATGGCGAGGCCGTCGCGCACGCGGGTGGCGCCGACATGCGGGACCAGCTCAAAGCGCGTGTCGAGCACCGGCCGAACGGGGATGTCATTCTGAACGACATGCCGATGGTGGACCAGGGGCCGAAGGGTTACTGCGTGCCGGCGACATGGGAGCGGGCGCTGCGATACGTGGGCGTGCCCGCCGACATGTATGTGCTCGCGACGGCGGGGCAAACCGACGAAGGCGGGGGCACCAGCCTCAACGGTATGATGGCCGGCGTCGCCGAAATCGTGGCCAAAAGCGGGCGCTATCTCGACACGCGCGGCGGACGCGTGACCGCGCAATCCGTGGCCCGGTATATCGATCAAGGACTGCCGATCCTGTGGGGCATGAACGTGCTCGATGATCTCAACCGCAGCATCACCGAGCGCTCGATCGCGCGGCGCGGCGTGACGGATTGGACGGCCTACAAACAGGCGCTCCGGCCGTGGNGGCAGCAGGCGTTGCGGCTGCGCGGCAATATGGGCGACGGCCACATGTGCATGATCATCGGCTACAATGCGGCCACGCACGAGATCGCAATTTCCGATTCCTGGGGGCCGCAATACGCCGAGCGCTGGATGACGGAGGAGGAGGCGAATGCGATCAGTGAGGGGCAACTCACGGTCATCAATCGCTAGCCGCGCCCACGGCTCGAAATTTTTGCGAATGCGCGGTGGATTTCCCACGCGCGGTCGCTTTAACTGACCGGTCCAATGTCTGATTTCGGCACGGCTGACGCCATCGCTCTTTACAATGTGGACCGCTGGGGCGGTGGTTATTTCACGATCAATCGTGACGGCAATGTCGCCGTGCGGCCGAATACCAAGGCGCGCGAGGAAATCGACCTGATGGAACTCGTCGCGGAAGCGCGTTCGCGCGGGCTCGCCTTCCCGATGGTCATTCGCTTTCAGGACCTCCTGCGCCATCGCGTGCAGACGATCAACAAGGCTTTTGCCGAAGCCATTGCCGAGCTCGATTACCAGGGCGTCTATCGCGGCGTGTTTCCGATCAAGGTCAATCAGTTGCGCGAGGTCGTGGAGGAGATTCTCGACGCCGGGCAGAAGTTCCATTTCGGCATCGAGGCCGGCAGCAAGCCGGAGCTGATGGCCGCGCTCGCGGTGCATACGGACCCCGAGAGCCTCGTGATTTGCAACGGCTACAAGGACACCGAGTTCATTCGCATGGCGCTGCTCGGCCGCAAGCTCGGCAAGACCGTCATCCTCGTCGTCGAGAAGCTCGAGGAACTCGCGCACATCCTGCGCGTGTCCCAAAAGATGGGCGTCGAACCGCACATCGGCCTGCGCGTGCGCCTGCTCTCGAAGGGCGCCGGCAAGTGGGCGACGAGCGGCGGCGAGAACGCGAAGTTCGGACTTTCCACGGCGGAGCTCGTCGAGGCGAGCGAGATGCTGCACGCCGCCGGACTCGCGGACGCATTGAAGCTGCTGCATTTCCACGTGGGCTCGCAGGTGCCCGACATCCGCACGATCAAGCGCGCGACGCGCGAGGCGGCGCGGTTCTACGGCAAGCTCAAGAAGATGGGCCACGCGCTCGGCTATCTCGACGTGGGCGGCGGCCTGGGCGTGGACTACGACGGCTCGCGCACGACGTTCGACAGCTCGACGAACTACTCGCTCGATGAATACGCGCGCGACATCGTTTACAGCATCGCGGAGATCTGCGACGCGGAGAAGGTGCCTCATCCCACCATCGTGAGCGAGAGCGGCCGCGCCATCGTCGCGCATCATTCCGTGCTCGTCGTCGAGGCGTTCGGATCCATCGAGAAGAGCAAGGGCGCGAAATCCGTGCTCGCCGCCAAGGACGATCCGAAGCCGGTTCACGAAATGATCGAGGTGCGCGAAAATCTCGGCAGCAAGAACCGCCTGGAGAACCTCCACGACGCGCAGGAAATTCGCGAGCGCGCGCAGGGCATGTTCGATCTCGGACTGCTTGATCTGCCCGCGAAGGCGAAGGTCGAGACGATCTATTGGGAGATCGCCGCGAAGATCGTCGAGATGTTCCGCGCGATGCGCTACGTGCCCGAGGAGGTGAAGGAAATGGAGGTCGCGCTCGGCGATCAGTTCCTCTGCAATTTTTCTGTTTTCCAATCGCTGCTCGATCACTGGGCGCTCGGCCAGCTTTTCCCGGTGATGCCGATTCATCGATTGAACGAAGCCCCGGACCGCAACGCGACACTCGTCGATATCACGTGCGACTCCGACGGCAAGGTGAGCAAGTTCGTGGATTTGCAGGACGTGAAGGAGACCCTGCCGCTCCATCGCTGGGAGCCCGGCCAGCCTTATTACATCGGCTTTTTCCTGGCTGGCGCCTACCAGGACATCATGGGCGACCTGCACAATCTCTTCGGCCGCGTGAACGAGATGCACGTCTTTCTTGATGAGGACGAAGAGAGCGGCTACTACGTCGAGGAAGTGCTCCCCGGCAGCACGATTGCGCAGGTGCTTTCGCTCACCCAGTGGGACACGAACGAGCTCGCGCGCCGCATGAAGAACCAGACCGACGCTGCGATCAAGAGCGACCGCCTGAAGCCCAAGGAAGGCATGCGTCTGCTCGACGACTACGAGCGCACGCTCACCGGCTACACGTATTTGAATTTCGACGACCAGACCGCCGAGGCGGCCAAATCCTGACGCTCATGCCCACCCGCACCGCACTCTACGAACGACACGTCGCCCACGGCGGCCGCATGGTCGATTTCGCCGGCTGGGAAATGCCGGTGCAATACACGGGCATCCTCGACGAACACCGCGCCGTGCGCGAGACGGTCGGCCTGTTCGACATCTCGCACATGGGCGAATTTTTCGTGAGCGGCGCCGGTGCGACCGCGTGGCTCGACGGCCTGCTCACGAATCGCGTCGCGAAGCTCACGGTCGGCGAGGCGCAATACACCCTGCTTCTCAACGAACGCGGCGGCGTGATCGACGATCTCATCGTCTATCGCCTCGGCGACGAGGAATACCTGCTCATCGTCAACGCCTCGAAGATCGACGAGGACGCGGCATGGCTCACGGCGCATGCCGCGCCGGGCGTGACCTTCACGAATCGCAGCGACGAATTCTCCGCGATGGCCGTGCAGGGGCCGATCGCCCGCGGCGTGTTCGAGACCGTTTTCGGCACGGCGCTTTCCACGGACCGCAATCGCGTGGCGGGGATTCCATTCGGCGACGCGGAGGGCTTCGTCGTGACGACCGGCTACACGGGCGAGGACGGCTTCGAGGTGGTGATTCCAAACGAGGTCGCGAGCGCGCTTTGGGACGCGCTGGTCGCGGCTGGCGCGAAGCCCTGCGGCCTTGGCGCACGCGACACGCTGCGTCTGGAGATGGGCTATCCGCTCAACGGCTCCGATCTTTCGCCCGACCACACACCGCTTGAGGCGGGCCTCGGCTTCTTCGTCGATCTCGCGAAGGACGATTTCATCGGCAAGGCCGCCCTCGTCGCGCAGAAGGAAGCCGGCCTGCCCGCGCGCCTCGCGGCGATTGCGGTGACGGAAAAATCCCCGCCCATCCGCCCGCATTATCCCGTGCTCGTAAACGGCGAGACTGTTTCCGAGACGTGCAGCGGCGCCCTCTCGCCGAGCCTCGGCCACGGCATCGCGATGGCGTATCTTCCAGCCGCGCAGGCCAAAATCGGGCAGGCCGTGGAAATTGAAGTGCGCGGAAAACGCTATCCCGGTAGCGTCGTGAAGAAGCCCTTTTTCAAGCGCGATTGATCCTTTTATGAATGTTCCTGACGATCTCAAGTATGCCGAGTCCCACGAGTGGATTCGGGTGGCGGATGGCATTGGCACGGTCGGAATCACCGACCATGCGCAGGCCGAGTTGACCGACATCGTGTTTGTCGAGCCGCCCAAGGTCGGCGTCACCTTCGCCGAGCATAACGCCGTGGCGGTGGTCGAATCCGTCAAGGCCGCGAGCGACATCTACACGCCGGTCTCCGGCGAAATCGTCGAGGTGAACGCCGCGCTCGACGGCGATCCCGCGCTTTTGAACACGGACCCTTTCGGCGCCGGCTGGATTTTCAAGATCAAGCTCTCGGAGCCGGCCGAACTCGACGCCCTCAAGACGCCCGAAGCCTACCGCGCGCAGATCTCGGAATGAGTGGCGGCGCAGTCTTCGAGTTTGGTCGTTTCTCCCGACGTCACATTGGTCCGCAGCCCGCGGAAATCGCGGCGATGCTCGAGACGGTGGCGGCGCCATCGCTCGATGCGCTCATCGAACAGACGGTCCCCGCGGGAATCCGTTCCGGCCGCGCGCTGAATCTGCCCGCCGCCCGCAGCGAGGAGGAGGCGCTCGCCGATCTCGCCGCCATTGCGGGCGAGAATCAGGTTTTCCAGTCGTGCATCGGCATGGGCTATCACGCCTGCCACACGCCGGCGGTGATCCGGCGGAACATTCTCGAAAATCCCGGCTGGTATACGGCCTACACGCCATATCAGGCCGAGATCGCGCAGGGGCGGCTCGAGGCGTTGCTCAATTTCCAGACGATGATCTGCGATCTCACCGCGATGGAGATCGCGAACGCGTCGCTGCTCGACGAGGCCACCGCCGCCGCCGAGGCGATGGTGATGGCGCACCAGGCCGGCAAGGGCGCGAAATTTTTTGTCGCGGACGATTGTCATCCGCAGAACATCGCGCTGCTGCGCACCCGCGCGGAGCCGCTTGGGATCGAAATTGTCGTCGGCCCGATCACGGAATTTTCCGGCGATTGCTTTGGCGCGCTCATTCAATATCCCGCGACGGACGGACGCATCCGTCCGCTGCGCCCCATCATCGAGGCGATCCATGCCGCTGGCGCGCTCGCCGTGGTTTCCGCGGATTTGCTTGCGCTCACGCTCATCGAGCCGCCCGGCGAATGCGGCGCGGACATCGTGATCGGTTCCTCGCAACGCTTTGGCGTGCCGCTCGGCTACGGCGGGCCGCACGCGGCGTATCTGGCCACGCGCGACGCCCACAAGCGCCGCATGCCGGGCCGCCTGATCGGCGTCTCGCGCGACGCGGAGGGAAATCCCGCGCTGCGCCTCACGCTGCAGACCCGCGAGCAGCACATCCGCCGCGAGAAGGCGACGAGCAACATCTGCACGGCGCAGGTGCTCCTCGCGGTGATCGCGTCGATGTATGCGGTCTATCACGGGCCGGGCGGGTTGACCGCCATTGCGCGCCGCGTGCATCGCAAGGCCGTGGCGCTCGCCGCGCTGCTGCGTCAGCTCGGCTGGGACGTGGATGCCGGTCCGTTCTTCGACACGATTTGCGTGCGCCTCGGGCAGGTGCAGTCCTTCGAGATCATCCGCCTCGCGGAGAGCTATCGCATCAACCTGCGTGCCCTCGACGAGCACACCGTGACGATCTCGCTCGACGAGACGACCGGCTCGCTCGCGGCGTTCGGGGAAATTTTCAATCACGGGAATCCCGTTTCCTTCGAGGAGGAAGCGGACGCGGTGGATTTCGGGGCGCTCGCCCGCCCGTCCGCGTTTCTCACGCACCCCGTCTTCAATCGCTACCACACCGAGACGGAGCTCATGCGCTATCTCAAGCGGCTCGAGTCGCGCGATTTGTCGCTGACGACGTCGATGATTCCGCTCGGTTCGTGCACGATGAAGCTCAACGCGGCCGCGGAAATGTATCCGGTGACGTGGGAAAAAATCGGGGCGCTGCATCCCTTTGCGCCGACGCAGCAGGCGGAGGGCTACCAGCGCATGTTCGCGCAGCTCGAGTCGTGGCTGGCGGAGATCACCGGCTTTGCGGCCTGCTCGTTGCAGCCGAATGCCGGCTCGCAGGGCGAATACGCGGGCCTGCTCGCGATTCGCGCCTGGCATCTTTCGCGCGGCGCGACGGAGCGCACGGTCTGCCTCATTCCCACGTCGGCGCACGGCACGAACCCGGCCAGCGCGGTGATGGCGGGCATGAGCGTGGTGCCGGTCGCTTGTGATGACCAAGGCAATATCGACCTGACCGATTTGCGCGCGAAGGTCGCGGCGCACGCGGAGAAGCTCGCGGCGCTCATGGTGACGTATCCCTCGACGCACGGCGTCTTCGAGGAATCGATCCGCGAGATTTGCGGGATCGTTCACGCGGCGGGCGGCCAAGTCTATATGGACGGCGCGAACATGAACGCGCAGGTCGGCCTGTGCCAGCCGGGCGAGATCGGCGCGGACGTGTGCCATCTCAATCTGCACAAGACGTTTTGCATCCCGCATGGCGGCGGCGGACCGGGGGTCGGTCCCATTGCCGTGGCGGCGCACCTGGCGCCGTTCCTGCCCGGGCATTCGGTGATTCCGACCGGCGGCGAGCAGGCGATCGGCGAGGTTTCGCAGGCGCCCTGGGGCAGCGCGAGCATCGACGTGATCTCGTGGATGTATATCGCGATGATGGGGCCGGACGGCCTCACCGAGGCGACGAAGGTCGCGATCCTGAACGCGAACTATATCGCACGCCGGCTGGAGCCATATTTCCCGGTGCTCTATCGCGGCTCGAACGGTCGCGTGGCGCACGAATGCATCCTCGACGTGCGCGAGTGGAAGGACCGCGCGGGCGTCGAGGTCGAGGACTTCGCCAAGCGGCTGATGGATTTCGGCTTTCATGCGCCGACGATGAGCTGGCCCGTGGTGGGCACGCTCATGATCGAGCCGACCGAGAGCGAATCGAAGGCGGAGCTGGACCGCTTCTGTGAGGCGATGATCGCGATTCACGGCGAACTCACCGCCATCGAGGCCGGCACGCTCGACCGCGCGAACAACCCGCTCAAGCGCGCGCCGCACACCGCGCGACAGGTGACCTCGGACGCCTGGGACCGGCCCTACTCGCGCGAGCAAGCGGCATATCCCGCGCCATGGCTGCGCGAGCACAAGTTCTGGCCGTCCGTCGCGCGCATCGACAACGTCTTCGGCGACCGCAACATCTTCTGCACCTGCCCGTCAATGGACGAGCTGGCGTAGCGGGCCCTCAAAATTTCACGGTAGTGCCAGCTTCCCTGCGGATGATCTTTTTATTCGCAGGGTCAATGATGCGCCGGCGCCTGGGCGGATTCCGCCGTTTCGAGTCTGCTTTCCGCCGGCCCTTGTATCAGGTCGCCCGATGAGGTGAATCGCGATCCATGGCATGGACAATCCCATGTCTTCTCGGCTCCATTCCATTGGACGATGCATCCCAGGTGGGGACACGTGGCGGACAGGATCGTGCGGTTGCCCTGCTCGTCGGAAGAGACGGCACACTTTTTCCCGTCGATGTTCACGATGGCGCCGGTGGTTGGTTTGATGTCCTCCAGGGCCATCGTCGCGGCCAGGTGGTCTTTGACAAAATGGAGCGGGAAATCCTTGTTCTCGCGCAGATAGCGCCAGAGCGCGGCGGGGCGCTTGCGGTGGGGATTGAAAATCTCGGTCCATGGCTCCGGATGCCCCGTAATCGCCTCGCGGATCATTATCGCCGAGAAAGTCCCGAGCGTGATGCCATTCCCCGAGAAACCCGTCGCCAGGAATTGCCGTTCTCCGATCTCGCCGATGAAGGGCAGGCCGTCGGGAGTTTCTACGACTTGGCCGGACCAGCGATGAGTCGGCCTGGCCGTCGGGATCTTTTGCCGCAGCAGCTTTTCCAACTTCTCATAGCAGCCTTCCGTGTCGGGTTGCTGGCCCGTCTTGTGATCTTCGCCTCCGACGATCACGAGGCCGGCTCCATCCTCCCGGAGATCGAAGCGCCAGTAGTGGTAGGGAGAGTCGGTGTCCCAAAAAAGAGCCTCGGGCCGCGGCTCGATCTCCGCGCCGATCACGTAGGTCGAATAGGAGGCAAGCTTGGTTTGGAAAAGGGTGGCGGCAAAAGTCCCCTTGGCGCCCTGGATGGGCACATGGGTGGCTGCGACCAAGGTCCCGTAACGGATCGTTCCTTTGTCACTGCGCAGGATGTGATCCTCCGCTTCCAGTCCGCTCGCGGAGGTCTTTGAAAACACCTGGCTGCCTTCCCCGGGGATTGCCTTTGCCAGGGCCGCAAGATACCGCGTCGGGTGGAACTTGGCTTGATTCGGGAATCGCACGGCCGGCCGGCCGAAAAAGGGATCGCTCTCGAGCAAATGAGCCTCGAAGCCGAATTTCGAGGCCAGCAGAGCATCGCGTTCGAGCCCCGGAGCCTCGTCCGCCGCATTCCTGTCCTCCGCCGCGAACAGGTAACCGGGCACCTCGCTCCAGCCACACTCGATCTCGAGCTCCGTCGTCAAATCCCTGATTTGCTCCATGGCCAGGCGTCCCGCCTTCCAAAGCGCATGGGCCGCATTTTCACCCACCGTCGAGGCCAGTTCGTGAAGGCGGGTGTCGGCCACATGGGTCAGGTGAGCGGTGGTGTGGGACGTTTCTCCGCCGCCCACGCGCTGTTGGTCGATGACGGCCACGCGACATCCCGCCTGCTTGAGCAAATACGCGGTCGTGACGCCGGTAATGCCTGCCCCCACGACGAGCACATCCACTTCGTGGTCCCCCTGCAGGGCCGGAAATTCCGCGATGTGAAAATCGTCGTTCCAAAAGGAATCCTTTTTCATCGCGGTTCCTCAACGCCTGCCCGCCGGATGAATCCCCTCGGCGAATTCTTCGATCATCTTGCGATTGAAAGCCGGGATGTCGTCGGGCTTGCGGCTGGTCACGAGGCCATTGTCCACCACGACCTCTTCATCGACCCATTCGCCGCCGGCATTCCGGACATCGGTTTGGATGGCGGGCCATGAGGTGACGCGCCGGCCCTCGACGATTCCGGCCTCGATGAGGACCCACGGCCCGTGGCAAATAGCCGCAATCGGCTTCCCAACTTCGGCGAATCCTTTCGTGAATTCCACCGCCTCGGGCGTCGAGCGGAGAGTATCGGGATTATAAAGACCGCCGGGAATCATCAACCCGTCGAAGTCCGCGGGATCGGCTTCGTTCACCGTCAAGTCCACGTCCACGGGCGTGCCTTTCTCGGTGTGATTCATGCCCGTGATCCGTCCCGGTTTCAACGAAACGACTTTCACGTCCGCCGAGGCGGCTTTGAGTGCTTCCATCGGCCCCTCGAGTTCGACTTGCTCGAAACCGTCGGCCGCCAGAATGGCAATTTTTTTGTTTTGAAGGGTGGTGTTCATGGATGAAGAGATGAGGAATTCGTTAGAGCTGGCTCGCTGCGGAGCCGGCATGTCCGAAGTTCGGAAAGGCGGTCCTCCTCGGACGCATGCCCGCGCCTTGGCGCATCAAAGCTGCCGCGGCGCGCAGATCGGCGACGAATGCCGCGTAGTTCCGCTCGCGGGTCTCGGCGTCCGGCGCACGCAGCAGCGAGGAGGGATGCACGGTGACCAGGGTGCCTTCGCAAAATTCGGAGGGAATCGCCTTCCCTCGATCACGCAGCACGCGCACGGACCTTCCGAGCAGGGCCTGGGCGGCGGTGGCGCCGAGGCAGACCAGCACTTTAGGACGGACGATCGACAATTCCTCGAGCAGCCAGGGCCGGCAGGCCGCGACCTCGCGCGCGCCGGGTTTCCGGTGGAGCCGTCGCTTTCCACGCGCCTCCCATTTGAAATGCTTCACCGCGTTCGTGACGTAGGCGGATTCGCGTTCGATTCCTGCCTCCGCCATCGCACGATCCAGGATTCGCCCCGCGGGACCAACGAACGGCCGTCCCTGCAAGTCCTCCTGGTCCCCCGGCTGCTCGCCGACGAGCATGATCCCGGCGTCCGCAGCTCCTTCCCCAAACACAACCTGCGTGGCCTGTCGATAGAGCGGGCAGGCCGTGCATTTCGCCGCCGCCCGGCGCAATGCCGGCAAATTGCCGCGATGGGGAATCCGCGCCGGCCGCGTTTTTTCGGAAATCTTCGCTTTCACGAGAGAGATTCGTTCTTCGAAGAGCCGGAAGATGGGTTCGAAATCGCAGGCGTTGGACCGTTTTTGTAGCGCCCGCCCAGCGCCATCAAGCACGCTTGACTAGATTGATTCTCACGGGTCGTGCCGGAGCCAGCTCCCAACCGGATGCAAGCTGTTTTGGGTCCTTGCGCGAAAAGGATAATAATGCAACATTCCTCCGCCCTCCCTGACCTCCCTGATACAATGTCCTCTCTTCCTCAGAAACGTCTTGTGCCCCGTGAAACTCAAAGGGGCTTCTCCTTGGTTCTTGTCCTGGCCTTCGTGGTGCTGCTGGTCGGCGTCACGCTCGCCTTCTTCTCGAACGCTATTGGTCAGCGACAGGTTTCCGACGCCAGCGCAAACCAAGTGAAGACGACGCTCCTCGCCGACAGCGCGGTGGATACCGTGATCAGCGACCTGAAGGCGGAAATCGCCAATCCGGCGAATTCCGTGGACATCACCGGCCAGCTTTCGACCGCGCCCGGCGATGGCTCGAAAGTTTACCTGCCAGTCCGGACCGCCGCCTCCGCCCCCGCCACCGCGATGGTGCCGGCTCTGCAGGGCGTCACCCATTCGACGAATCCAGGAACCGCTCCCAACGGATTGGAAAATCTCGTCAAAATCAGCTTGGGTGGCCGCGCCTCTCCCCTTGCCAGCACCGATGCTTCGCAAAGCCGGCCGGTCACTCTGGCGAAATGGAATCAGCCGCTTTTCCTGCAAGGGACCAGCGAGACCGACGCCACGCCGACAGCGGCTTTTCCCGCGCCCCATTGGATCTATGTATCTACGGAGAGCAGTGACCCGAATCCCACGGCCCCGAATCAAAAGATCGTCGGCCGTTATGCCTACGCGGTTTACAATGAAGGCGGGCTTCTGGACATCAATGCTGTTGGTTATCCCATAACAGGCGGCGCGCCGGATGCGATGGGTGCCTACCGCGCGAACATGGGCTTCGTGGATCTCACAAAGCTCAAGGGCGGCAGCGCTAGCAGTTACCCAAATACGGCATTGTTCAGCCCAGCCGCAGCGAATTCGATCGTGGGATGGCGAAATTATGTGTCCGCCCAAGCCAGCGGCAGTGGAATAACGGGTTATAGCTTCTCAAGCGGCGGTGGAACGGCGACCAAGGCATCGCCTTATTTCAAGGCCGTAATTCCCAACTCGAAGGGATTTCTTCAAACGGCCAACAATGCTCTTGCCGGAGGCGCAAGTGATCGGGCCTTTGTTTCCCGACAACAGCTTATCGAATTTTTGAAAGCCCTGGGCCAGCAAAGCGGCGGAACGGCACAGCTTCTCTCCAGCCTGCAATACCTGACGACCTTCTCCCGCGCCTTGGAGCAGCCGACCTTTAGCTTCCCGGGCAGCATGAATGTTGCGGGAATTCCTTCCGCGCCGACTCCCTTCAAGCTCGGCTCTGGTGGTAACGACCAAGTTAATAAGTTCACAACCATCAATTCCTCCTTCTTGAAGACAAGAACGACTGGGGGCTTTCAGCGCATCGATGGTTCCACGGCAGCAGCGGGAGAGCCGCTCCTCAAGAAGAGATTTCCTTTATCGCGTTTGGCGTGGCTTACCTACGATGGTCCCAGCTTCGGACGCGCCGGCGTGGATATCGATCGCCTGAAAGATTTAGGGGTAACCAGCGACTATCTTGCAACGGGAACCAGTGGAAATATTCAAAAAGCTTTCGGCCTGACTTGGAATAATACGACCAAGCGGTGGACCTACCTGGCTTCTCTTCTTAACAGCTCGGGACATATCCGCGCACTGAGTGAGATCATCGGCCGAGAGCCAAATTTCTTTGAGCTCCTTAAGGCGGCGATCAACGTGGGTTCTTTGGCAAAGCCGGCATCGAATCCCACTCTAGGCGGTATCTCGAATGGGAACATGACGGTCTTTACAGACAAAAATCAATACTTCATTACTGACAACAAGCCCTTTTATTTTGAGCAAAGTAAAATCGATGCGTCCGTGGATTTGGCGATCCTGCAACTGGGCGCGAATATTATTGATCAGGCTGACGCCGACGGTTGGCCCACGCAAATCGAAATCCCGGCTAGCACTTTTTGCTCGCCCGCGTTGCCCACAAATAATGGCCAAACGGATCAATATGCTCTTTCGTATCGATATCCAGTCCAAAATGACAAAAAAACCGATGTTACTGCTGGTGTCCCAGTGGCGGGAGATCCTTATGTCGTAACCGGCGTCGAAAACCTGCCTTACATTTTTCGAGTTTCCTGGTCGGCGATCCGAGTGGTGAATCCTATCAATAACGCCACGACTGTCAGCCAGACGGGCTTAATAGCTTTCATGCTGTGGCCAGAAATTTGGAACCCGCATGGTTATGACGCGGCAAGTAGCAACGCTTTGGGAAATCCTCGTCCTAAAGATTTTACGCTTACCGTGCGAGATGCAGATGCTCTCGCGCCTAGTCCCATATCGATTCCGGGGGGAGCTGAAACCCTCTCTAACGGCGTTTATAGTATGAATGGAGGGATGACCAGCACTTCAGATTGGAAAACAGTTTGGGGATTTGACATGGCCAAACGGGAGACTTTTACTCTCGGAGAGGTTAAGAATAAACTGTCCTTTACGGTTCCGGATGATGGTTACGCACTCTTTCGTGAGCCTACGTTATTGAATCAAAAGGGATTGCCGAATAAGTCCAACTTGGATGACCCTGTCAAGGCTTATGGGGTGCATCTTCCGAACGTTCCCGGTGCTGTTACTTCAAGTGGCATTCATGCTAGTGCCACATCTAGCCTGTTTAAAGCCAGAGACTTCATTGGTTTTTACTTGGGTGCGGGTCCCGCAAAATGGGTGTATAGTGGTCAGGTCCAAGCTGCAAATAGGGTTGAGTTTAATACGAATGTTGGGGCATCAGGTAATCATGCCTACCCGGCTTGGGTCTTTACTCTTAAAGCCTCCGATGGCACTCGACCTGACGTGCGCTACGATACCAAACGGGTGGTCAACAATCAGGACATACCTCTGGCGTGGCCAGACTGGTTGTCAGGCCGAAACAATGCGCCTTTCGGTGATAGTGTATATACTCCTGGCTCAACTCCCGTTATCGCCTCAGTCTATTATATGACGGTTGATCCACGGACCAGTCGGTGGAACTTCATGGATGTCTTGACGAATGACCCGACTTCGAAAACAGGGATAGCGCCGGGATTTGGGGGGTGGGGGACTCCTGCCGGGACAGTTTTGCCGACTTATCGTTGGGATTCCACTGATGGAACAGTTATTGAAGGCCGACAATATTTTGAATGGGGTTTGCCTACAGTTACCTTTAAGCCTGCGGATGGATGGACGACATCCGCTCCCACTCAAATTGGGTATTTTTCAGAAAACAAATCGACTTCTCCAGCTCGTTACACTGACGCTGATAAGATTCTTAGACGAGCATCGGGTGGATACTCGTCCGGAACTACGGGCCTTCCTTTAGCCAAGCCCACAGGAGCGACGCCCTCCGAAAGTCGGCCGATCATTCTGAATCGCCCCTTCCGCTCGGTTGCGGAGCTGGGAGCTGTTTTTTCGGGAACCCCTTGGAAAAATCTCAACTTCGTATTCCCTGAAAGTGGAGACTCCGCCTTGCTGGATGTTTTCTGTGTCAATGAAGTGTCTGACTCCAATGGCTTGGTGGCCGGCAAATTCAATCTGAACACCAGCCAGGTTCCCGTCGTAAAAGCAATTGTCGAAGGCGCCTACCAAAACGAGCTTTCCGCCAACGCCAGCTTTGGGGGAGCCAACAGCGTGGTTACGGACCCTACCGCGGACACTGTTGCTAAAAGTCTGGTAAACCGCACGAACAGCACGTCAGCGGGCCAAGGACCTTTCACCAACGTCGCGGACCTCGTGGGCTACTATGTTGGAGGCGCATCTGATTATAATGCATACCAAGGCTTCGCAAGGGACATCTCAATCATGTCTCCCAAGCCTACGACCTGGCCAATTCAGCGATACACCGAAGCGGCCGTGCGTGCTTTGGCCAACACCGGTCAGACCCGGGTCTGGAATCTGATGATCGATGTCGTGGCGCAAACCGGAAAATTTCCACCGGGGGCGACAGATCTTGCCAAGTTCACCGTGGACGGAGAGAAACGCTATTGGGTACATTTGGCCATCGATCGGTTCACGGGAAAAGTCCTCGATAAGCAAGTGGAAGTGGTTAGCGAGTAGCTGGCTGCGGCACCGTCGCCCGCATGTTGCGGACCGCACGGCTTCACCTCGACGCACGCCGACGAGGCCAACGCGGCGCTGCTCGCGTTTCTCGCCAACAGGAAATAAACTTCCGACTTCGATGGGCTCGCGTAATGCTTGCTCCTCGAGGTCCCATCGAATCGATGAACAGCGAAGAGACAGACGAGAAGTTCTATCGCGACACGGAGAGCGTTGCCTTTCCGAAGCTGGACGATCACCAGCTGGCGTTGCTCGCGCCGCTCGGAACCCGGCGCATCGTCCCGAAAGGCGGCGTGATCGCCCACGCCGGCCAGCGCGACTTCCCCATGATGGTGGTGATCCGCGGCGAGCTCGAGGTCTTCGCACTGCAGGACGGAATCGAGCAGATTCTCTCGACAGCGGGGCCGCGCGACTTCGTGGGAGATGTCGCCTCGCTGAACGGGACGTCCTCGCTGGCGAGCGTGCGCGGGAGCGCGGAAGAGTCGGACATCCTCGAAATTCCGCCCGCGGAATTGCGCCGCGCGCTGGCCGAGTTGCCCGGTGTCGGCGAACCCATCGTCCAGGCCTTCATCATGCGGCGCGAGCGCCTGCAGCGCGATCGCGAGTTTGCCGGGCTCCGCATCGTGGCGCACTCCGGTTGCCGGGAGGGCCACCGCATCGACGACTTCCTGGATAAAAACCACATCCCGCACCGTTTGATCTCGGCGGAGCAGGCGGAGGGACAGTCCCTCTGCACGCGCCTGGGAATTACCGCCGACCGCCTCCCGGTCCTCATCGCCAACGACGGCGCGCCCCTGCATACCCCTTCGATTCGCGAGGTGGCGCAGATCGCCGGCTTGCTTCGGCCGCTCGCCACCGAAGGCACCGCTGAAATCCTCTGCGACCTCGCCATTGTCGGGGCCGGCCCCGCGGGATTGTCCGCCGCCGTCAATGCCGCCTCCGAAGGCCTTGTGACCGTCGTCCTGGAGAGCTACGCCCCCGGCGGCCAGGCGGGATCGTCCTCGCTCATCGAAAACTTCTTCGGCTTTCCCACCGGCATCAGCGGTGGCGCCTTGACGAATCGCGCCCAGCTCCAGGCCTACCGGTTCGGCGCAAAGTTCTCGACGCCATCCCCGGCCATTTCTCTTTCGTTCTCCGATGGCGAATACGGCTCGACACTGTGGATCGGAGGTTGCCCGGCGCTGCTCCGCGCGAAGTGCGTGATCATCGCCACGGGCGCGGAATACAACCGCATCGACGCGGAAGGTCGCGAGGATTTCGAGAGCATGGGCGTTTACTACGCCGCGACCGCGATGGAGTCCCAGTTCTGCCGCGACGCGACGGCGGTCGTCGCCGGAGCCGGAAATTCCGCCGGGCAGGCCGCGATGTTCCTTTCCGAAATCGCCGCGCATGTCGTTCTCGTGGTCCGCGGAGACGATCTCTCGAAAAGCATGTCCAGCTACCTCTCGCGCCGGGTCGAAACGAAGGCGAATATCGAAATCCTCCATCGCACGGAGATCCGCCGAATGACCGGAAACTCCCGGCTGGAAGCCGTGGAATTGGAAAACACGCGAACCGGTGAGCGACGGACGATCCAGACGCCGGCAGTCTTCTCGATGATCGGTGCAAAGCCCTGCACCTCCTGGCTGCCACCTGAGATTCTGCGGGACGAAAAGCAGTTCGTAAAGACCGGCGCCACCGTGGCGGACGCTCCCGCGTGGAAAGCCGCCGCCCGCGCTCCGCTGCCCATGGAGACAAGCCGACCGGGAATTTTCGCGGCGGGAGACGTGCGCTCCGGCTCGGTCAAACGGTGCAGCGCCGCGGTAGGAGAAGGAGGCATGGCCATCGACGGCGTGCATCAACTCCTGGGCACTTACGCGTAATCCGTCCGCCGGTATGGGTCCAGTCGACTGAGTATTCTCAGCTATCCGATCCTGCATCCAACTTTGGATGCAATTTTGATGGCGTCTTTCCGCGGCAGATTTTCCCCTTCCTCTTCCGCGAAATGAGTAAGGCGCCAGCGATGCCGCCGTGTGATCTGCAAAAAAGGCCGCAAATTTCCATAGAATCGTGCGCAGTGGCAAATTCCCCGTCTACTCGCAGATGCTTATAAACAAAGGCTCTGCGGACGGCGTTCAAGATTCAACGTGAAAAAAGCGGCCTTGTGTCCACGATTCACTGCGCAGAAATGCGCCAGAATCAACATGCCGCTGTTCTAAAAAGTAGATTTATGTACGAAAAACCCCGTAATCCGTAGAACAGGCTTCTCTGTTGAATCGTGAACGGGGACTTTTGACTCCCTGACGGACCCCCATTTCAGAAGTAGATATTGAGGAGTTCTAAATTTTTTTTTGTGATCTGCAAAAAAATCGCTCCGGGTCACTATTCACTGCGCCCGAGTTTTTTTAATATGGGAGGTGGCAAGACCAACCAACACGATTCCGCTCTTTGTCGGCCGGCGAATGATGCGGATAGAACTCCAGAAAATCGAGGCTGAGGCTGAGCGCCTTAAAGCTGAGGCGGAAAAAATCAGAAAGAAGGAAGAATCTGCAAAGAGAGCTGTCGAGCGGAAGGCGGCGAAAGCGGCGGAGGAGGCAGCCAAAAGAACTGAGCCTTTGGCGGGGGACAGTGGAGATGGGGCAGGGGCTGCCAAGGCAGACATAGCGGGTTTTGGTCCTTCGAAAGAGCCTCCCGGGGAGCAAGAAGTCTCGATCCAAGAGTCGGACGCCGACCCCGTCGGGAATTCTGACATTCTTGTGTGTCTGGAAGAAGAGAATGATTATCCCGAGCTGTTGACTGATGATCCGCGGCGGGATCCTGAGGCTGTCTCCGAGACCGTCCCATCTAAAGCCGAAAAATCTCCGAAGGAGCTCATGATCGTAGCGGAGCCGGAACAGCCACAACTGGTCACACTCGAAATGCCAAGTGTCACCGAAGAGGTGGCCCCTTACCAGATGCTGCGCATACCGGTTTCGATCGAAGAAGAAGCCGGGCGCGAAGGCATTCGGGTCTTCTGTAAGTTGGTATACGACCTGCCGATGGTGGAAGGCACGGATGCCGATAGGCGTAATGAGCGTGAGGTTCGAATCCAGCGTGAGTCACCGCTTGTAGATTACAAGTCACCGATCCTCTTTGAGATCGCGGTTGCGACGGGCGGGATTACGTCGAGCAAGCTGCGGCTTGCTCTCGACCATGCCATGGTACTGACGGACGACCATTATTTGGCATTTCTCAGCTGGTTCAGCAGCCTCGAAAACTGGCTTCACGCGCGTTTGACTTCAACTCCGGAGGGCCGTGCGATCTTGGCGGCGGAAATCGCTCGTCTCAAATCAGGTGTGGGCGGATGAACCCTCATGCGCTGAGTAAGGCGATTATAGATTACCGGCGGGCCGGCATCGAAATCGTTAGCTTCGTGCTCGATGTCGCACGCGACGGAGAGAGCGTCACATCCTCTCCCTGCGCGGAGATACTGTGTCATGCGTTGATCTATTTTTCGAAGGCTGAATGGCTTCGGTTAATCGCCACCGATGAGGTGGTCGCCGAGGCCTTTCACCGTTCACTTGAGCTTCTGCATTATCAAGCCGACGTTCTGCAGGCCTCGCGCGCAGCTCTTGGCGACGGGTACCTCGCCGTCCGTCGATATTTGCATTTCGTAGCCGAGGGGGCAGTGGACTTCGATCAAATCCAAGCAAGGGTGGAAAAGACTCAGGAGCTGCCATTTCCGTTTCCCATTCCGTTTGAGCGCACCAAATCGCTCGCTGTGGATACGATGAAAAATTTCCTGCGAGATCTGAAACGGATCTTGGACCGTGAACCGCTTACGTCTGTCGCTGGGTCGACAGGCGGAGAGTATATGGAACCTGCGTTTGAGCAATTTTTCGACAATAAATGGGCGAGATTCTGTACGCTTCAATGGTCATGTCACGACGTGTTGCGGCCTTTATTGCCGGACCTTCTCAGATCAGCGGAGAGGTTGGCAGAGCAGGGAAATGGCGCTCCCGACGAGATCTGCTTCGCGGCCATTGATTCGCTCGTAATTTACAGCGGATTGGATTTTCGCGACGCGCTGCGAATTTCAATTGGTTCCACGAGTCAGCTTTCTCCGGGGAGGATCGATCTCGAGCAAGGGGTTTTGATCCGGGTTTTCCGCAATGGCTATTTTCGAGGAGGAACCATGTTTCGAGCTGCGGAACTCAGCTTGCCATTGCCTCCATCGCTCATCCGACTCCTCGAATCTGGAACTGCCGGCCGCCAAGGCACATTGGAATCGATATGGGGATCCCAGCTATGTGAGAAATACATCGGAAGGCTCGGTAGTTTGATTGGTGGTTGGCAACCAGGAATGAATTTTCGCACTCGCGCCTTGCACCATTCATTTCATGCTGCCGCCTTGTTTGAATGCGGCCTCTTGCCAAGTGAGTTGGGGCTGCTCCTTGGCTATCCGGTATACGGAACTCGTACGCAATGTGAATACATCAGCGCCACGGAAGATGAACTCCTGGAATGGTGGCGTCGTATTCACGATCAGTTACGGGGGTGGGCGGGCTTGCCCAAGATTACGCCTCCACAGCGCGTGCCGACCGGAATCCTCTTCGGAAAGAAAGCGCCGACTCATGCGGAGTGGATTTCCGAGATCCGACGACGCATCGCTCTAGCTCAGAATTGGAACGAGCTAGTCGTCTGCATGGAAGCGCTTAGTCAGGCCATCGGCGCGCGAAATCGCATCCACGTAAATCCCGCGGCTCGCCTGCGTGAGACGCCGCACCCTCATCTGATGTTCTACGATAAGAAGCGATTCTCGGAGCCGATCGGACTGAGGCAACTGCCAGCCATTCCAGTTTTGATGGCGTTCGTTGATCTCGGGCGCTGCGTTTTTGGTGAGTCGGATCTGATTGGGTATTTTGTCGACGGCAAATGGCGTCCCTCCGACGGCGTATTGGATCGATCTCTGTTCAGCTGGCTTGCCACTGATGAGATAGCAAGCATCGGCCGCACGGCGTATATCAACGGCTTAAGACGAACTGGTGCGGGCGGCGCGTTATGTTCCTGGCTCAGTGGGCATCAAAACAAGGACCTTTTCCATTCGGAGCTACTTCCGGTGCCCCCGGGCAGGCTTCTAAACGACGCGGCTCCAGTGCTTGAGAGATTGCTGCGAGAATCGAAATTTGGTGATGCCGTGCGAGAGCTGGGCGAGGCGTTCAATCGTATGCCGCGGCCTTTATCCGAGCCCGTGCAATTGAGTAGTTCGATTGGTGATATCCAAAACGTCGAACTCAAGCGGCTTGCTCCATTTTCCAAGGTGGAAGATTTGTTTTCTAAGCGGTGCTTGGAAGGGGCGTTCCAGCTGGGGAAGTCACTCGCACTCGATCCCTGGGCGACCGGTATCCTTCTTTCTTTGGAAGCCGGGATGCCTTTTGGACGATTGATCGCGGACCGCCCGCACTTAACTTTCCGAGTTTTCGCGTATGATCAAACCTCTGAATGCTGGTTCTTCATCCCGGTCCTCGAGCAGGAAGATGTCGGTCATCTGTCTCCCTACGTGTTCCGGCTTCCGAGCAATAGCCTGACGGTCAAGCACGCACAGCTGCGCTTTCGCCAACTCCAGAGCGGGCAGAAATCGAAGAGCATCGATCAATTTCTTAACAGCCAGCTCCTCGGCTCACGTCGGACGCTCCATGCCCAAGTTAAGAAGCACGTTGGCCAGTTGCTCTCGCGCCCCGGCGATGCTGTAACATTGACCGCTCGCGCCGCCATCCGGCTTGTTGATCGTATCAGCTGTCAACTTTGTACGCATTACCAGCCTGGATCGGTCGCGGCCAGTCTGCGGGGGGCCATTCCATTTGGAATCAATCATGTTGCAGTGGAAGACGTCATTGAGACCATGACCGGTCGAAAACCGCGGCTGATCGACTTGGCGGAACAACCATGGCAGCCTTGGGTGCCGGTTTCGCACCGCCGTTCGACTACAAAACCACTACCGTCGTCCTTCCAACATTGGACGGCGCGCCTCCGTCGCCATCAGCGACAATTCTCGACTTCTGTTCAGGAAAAGCCTGTCGCGGCGATTGTGGGTCTCTTCGCGGCTAATCGCATGAAGCCCGCGCGAGACCGCTTCCGGGAGGTGCTCGCAATAGCCGGTATCACTGGCACAAAGGCAGAGTGTCTTTCCCGCAGCATTTACGCCCGGATCCGTGCCTTGGGGAATCTTGCGCTCACGAAGCCCGCGCGCATGTGCAACTACAGGGAACTATTAGCGATAGTCGAACGCATCCCATCGGTGGCATCTGGCCTTCCTTACTTCTGGCGCACAACGCGGTCCGAGCGCATTCGTTTGCGCGAGCGTGCGGCTCAACAGCTTGCGCTCTGTGTTTTTACGGCTGACCGAGTCGGTGAAACCATCGCTTTGGAGCCCAGCGAAGTCTGCTCCGGCTCCTACGGAAACTTTGTTTACATCCGTGAAGGTAAGACATACGCCGCCCGTCGCGCCGTCCACGTTGAGTATATTGGAGAGAGTCCTGCGCTCTCGCTTTCGCCGTTGCTTCCGCGCCAAGCTTCGGAGAAAGTGAGCGCGGTAGCCATGCGACTGAGGGGGCTTCTCGGCAAACTAATCCCACTTTCGCTTCACGATCTTCGTCGCTCGCAAGCTTGGGCGGCTCTTTCGCGCGCGATCGAGCAGATTTATCCTTCCGGCAACCTTGTCGAGTTTCTCGCCACGCTCGCGCGGAATTTCGGACATCGCAGCCTTATTACGCTCCTGCACTCCTACGCTGGTGGTATGCTTGCTACCCTCGCGCTCCCGCCTGTTGATTGGGCAACTGTGCGTTGGACAAGGCTCCAGATAAGGCTTGGTCCGCGCGTGCCGGAACTCCTTCGCATCTACGATGGAACCGCTTATGCCCTTGATTTATTGCAGGCCGCAGTGCGCAGCACGCGGAGTTTTGTTTCCGTTCGCGGATACACCGAGTCCCGATGCTGGGTTGGTGAGGATCGTTGCCGTTCGCAGCACTTGCGCTGGTGCGATTCTCAGTCGGGTTGCCTTGTATGGCCGCAGCCGTTGCCCGACCGACCAGACCTTCCTGAATTCTGGGAATCCATCGAGCACGTGCGCGATCTCGCTGCCGCTCGTAACATCTCAATTCTTTTTACCATGAGGGCCAAAACTTCGCGGGAGCATCGCGAGAGGTTTGAGGCGGTACTCGGGCCGGGGTGCTTCGCGGGTCGGCGGATGTGATGGACGATCAGTATCTCGTCGCATGGAAAATACCATGCTTACCGAAGGACAACTTCTCCGGATCACCGAAAAGGCTTCCATTGTAAAGCGTTTCCGGGATTCCGGAAAGAGCCTGCGCAATTTTGCCGCCGAGGAAGGGATTCCCCTCTCCAGCTTTGCGCAGGATCTAAAACGCAGCCGGATGGGTCTTAGCGAATTTATCGATAAGCGCGTTCGCAACGGACGACGTGCAGAGATTGATGACCGCAGCCTCACCTGGACGTTAGCGTTTCTCGCGGCCCGCCGCAAAGCCACGCTCTCAGCGGCCTGGCGCGAGCTGCAACCCGTGGCGGTGGCTCAAGGCTGGAAATACCCCACCTATGCGCAGCTCAATCGCGCGGTTAGCAAGCTGCCCGCCGATGCCCGGGAACTATTAATCCATGGATCGCGTCACTTATTTGAAAAATGGGGAATTGTTCAACGAAAGGAGTTCTCTGCACCCAATGAACTTTGGCAAATCGATGCCACGCAATTGGGGGCCTGGATTTTGGACATGGAGACGGGCAAACAGATTCAGCCTTGGGCTATCGGCATAATCGACGCCTGCACGCGTGTGTCGCTTGGAATTCACGTCACGCGGCACACCCCAACGACTGTAGATTTGCTTCTCGCCTTTCGGCGAGCCGTGTTGGCCAAAAAGGACGATCGATTCCCGTTTTGGGGCCTTCCGAAAAAGGTGCAAACTGACAACGGAGCGATTTTCAAATCCGGGGATTTCTTAGATGCTCTCCTGCGGCTCGACATCCAACGGGTGCCGACGGAAAACGACTGCCCGAGCGACAATGGAAAAATTGAGCGATTTTTCCGCACGGTAGAGGATCAGCTCCTGCGTCAGCTTTCTTCGTATGCCCATCAGCACCACGGCCTTGCGGAAGCCAAACGGAATCCCATTCCGTGGCCATTGATGCAAAAACTCGTGGATCGCTTCCTTTATGACTACCACCTGCGTAATCACAGCAGCCTCGGCAAGTCGCCTTGGGAAGCTTGGCATGACGGCCTCGAGGTCGCGCATGGACTAATGGTTGATGTCTCCGACGTGATCGATGCTTGTAAGATTCGGGTGGATGAGACGGTTGAGCGCGACGGCATCGAAATTGGCCCGAAACGCCATCTTTCTGCGCCAGAGCTGGCGGGGTTGATTGGAGAAACCGTGACGCTTCGATTGTTGCCGGAGGGAGGCGACGACGAAGCGGATTGTTATTACCGCGGAGAAAAGGTCGCGCGGCTTCGTATCGTGGAGCGAGACGGGAAGCTGGCTGACGACATCAAGGCCGCTCGACTGGACCGTGCTCGGGAGCTCGCTCGGTTGCGCAAATCCCTGATCAAGACAGCTGACCGGATGCTCGGTCAAACGCCACAAGCCTTGCCGCCCGGCGAACCGCTGATTCTTCAGCCTCCGGAAACCACGGTTGAAGACGATGGGCCGCTGGACGTGCCCGATTTATTGACTGAGGAAGACGAAGAGTAATCGCGCTTCAGCACACACTTTCCAGCGCAGGGCATCTTGCTCCGGCGCTCTCGCATGGGATTTCGGTAAAAATCCGCGGTCATCCTCCAGTAAGGAAAGGGTGGATTCCATCGGCGATTGTAATTTCGTGAAACTCCTTCTCGTTTCGGACCTTCATTGCGATCGTGCGAAGCTCGACTGGATCGCTGAGCGTGCCGCCGCGTTCGACGTGGTGGCGGTCGCTGGTGACCTTCTGAACATCTTCATCCCTGCCGATTCGGCGTGGCAGGAGCGAAGGATTCTCGAGTGGAAAGCGCACGTGCTCGCGAGTGGAGCAGCGTTGATTTGGTGCAGCGGCAACCATGATTTTTTTCATGGGGTGGACAGCCCGATCCTTCGGGCCTCGCCGCAGTGGATGAGCGATTTCGAGCAAGGCTTTGTAGATGACGGCAAGACCGCATTGCTGCGGACACGGTCCGGCAACATTGCCGTGACGACGATTCCTTGGCCCGTAACGGGCGCCGATGTGGCGGTTGGCGGCCATTCCGTGCCCTACGTCGATTACGTGGCCAGGCTTCTCGATGAGGGAAAGAAACTTCAAGGCGACTACCCTTGGTTGGTCCTTTTCCACGAGCCCCCCATCGAAACCCGGCTCTGCGTGGACTATGCCGTGGAGGAAGGACGCTTCGCCCGTCAGCTCATCGAAAAATGGCAGCCCGATTGGTCGTTGCACGGCCATATCCATGAGTCCGTCGATCACCCCGATGGCAATTTTTTCGATCGTCTGGGCCAGACCGTATGTTTCAACGCTGGTCAATCGCCGGATCGCGCCGAGCCGCACCACATCGTTCTTCATGTGGATGGATGGGATTGGCGCGCGAGGTGGACGGGAGCTGGGGCGCATCGCAGCATCGAGGGAACCCGCAGCCCGCGTCATTGAATGGCGTTGCGAGGTTCAGCAGAATTGATAGAGTGGAAACGTGGCTGCGAAGATCCACATTTCAGGCGAGTCATCTCCTCTCGAGGTTGAATCATGCCATCAGCAGGAAGCAATTTCTGGTTTGAAGTTGAGGATGCCAGCCCCGCAAACCGGGAACTGGCGGACATCATACGGGAGTTGGAGCGCTCTTCTCCAGGCGGTGAAGCAATCGACTGGGAGGAAAATCGAGCGCAAAGTGCTGCGATTCTCTTCAGCGTTGCCGGCAGTGAAAAAAGCCTCGCGCTGACCCACAGGCTCGACGGAGTCGAATCGGCCAGGGTGGGTGACGAGCACGACCTGCTCGCGGTCGAAGATCAGCCCGAGCGGATTTTTAAAGCGACGCACAGCGACGTCTTTGGCTGCAAAGCCTACTTCTCGCCGCACGATCCTGATTTGACGGGAAAATATTTCCACGGGACCGGCTGCTCGGATCCGTTGTTTTACCTGCGGAGATGGATGTTGCTCAATTGGCTGTCTGGGTTTCAGACGCGATTCGAGGGCTTCCTTCCTCCAGAGCCGGGACTGCGCCTGCCGAGAATGTGCGTCAGCCAGCCGCAGCTCGATGGATACAATCCGTCGATCAGACAAATTCGGGAGGGGCTGGCGCAATATGGATTTGAACCCATCAGCGAACATGCCTATTTGCAGCGCGCGACGAAGATTCTACTAACGGACGCGGCCCCACGAAACGTTTGGGTGGTCGATGGCATTCCCGTTCCGTTTGATGCGATCGCTGAAATCGCATCGCCAAGAGTAATTGCTTGGGTAGAAGGGACTGGGGACCTAGCTGAATGGCGTCACGACCATTCCAAACTACAATGACACCAGATAGCCGGGATTTTTCTAAAAATCCCATCTTGCGCCTCCAGTAAGAGGGGCATGGATTCAACCGATCGCATCGTCACCTTGCCCGCTTTGGAGCGAGCCCATCAACTCGCGGAGCACTGCATTCGGCTGCGCTGTCTTGGAGCCATCTGCGGTCCCAATGGCGTCGGGAAGACCGTCGCACTTCGCAGCATCGAAACGAAATTCCCCACGATGGGTGTGCCGGGAACATGCGTGTATTACCGGGCGTTTCACACGGACGGCTACACGCGCGGCGTGCGCGATCTGCTCGCCAGCCTCGGACTCCGCAGCTCGCAGATTCCGATGGGAGCGAGCCTTCAGCTCGTCAGTAAGGTGGCACTCCGGGAGTTCCGCGCACGGCAAACCCGGCTTCTGCTCATCGACGAGGCAGATTCCTGGACGCTGGATTCCTTGCGCGGAATGATTTCCGTGACCGATGCCGCCAACCAGGCGGAGCTTCCGCTGAGCGTCGTCTTTGCCGGCGACAGCGATTTGCCGAAATGGCTCGGGCAGCACGGGGCAGGCATCTCGCGCACGCTCCAGATCGACCATTTCCAGAACCTGCCGCTGGATTTGACGCTCGCCGTTCTCCGGCAATGGGGAGCGCCGTTTCAAATTCTGGCCGAGCAACTTTCCCAAAAAGACAAAGAGGCTCGATCTCTCGCCAAGCGCATCCTCCAGGCAACCGGAGGCAATCTGCGGAGGCTCAATTTTTTCGCGCGATTGTATCTGGCGCACTTTTCCGAGCCTCCGATCACGTCCGATCACCTCGAGGCGACCTTCGCGCAAATGCTCACCGTCCAATGAATCCCAATCGCATGGCCAATTATCAGCGAGGGGAGAAGGCCAAGCTTCTTTCGGCGGTGGAGGAATTGTGCGTTCGATTGAACCGACCGATTTGCAGTGGCGACCTGCATGATTTCTTTCGCGAATATCCCGAGCGCCGTCCCTGCCTGCTCAAACGGCTGGGGCAGCAGCTCATCGTGGCGGCGGAGGCGCAGGACGGCGTGGTGCCCTTCCTCAAGCAAATCGGCGTTTTCCGATACAAGGCCTATTACGCGCTCGAAGACACGCCGACATGGCGGCAGCGTCTTTCCGATTACTGCGCGACAGAGCGCATTGCCGGCTTGTTGAGGCTGAACGTGCCCGATCATATCGTCACTCTTTCCGAAAACGGTCTTGCAGACCTCGGTGGACACGCTGCGGCCGGCTGGCTCGCGGAAATCGCTTGTCTGGCAAAAGGTCACTCCCGTCCCGAGCACGCAAAATCCGCAGTTCATGCCGATATCGAGTTGGTTCAGTCGTATGCGCGTGCGCGTTTTGCGGCTCCGAAGAACTGGCCGCTTGTCGGGCGGGATGAAGCCGCGCAATTTCTCGTGGAGGAAGCCTGCAAGCGACGGTGGGAGGATGGGCCATTGTCGCCATTTCGTTACTTGGTTCGCTTTCGCTGGCCGCAGACGATCCTCTTTTTCTCCGGACCGGAATACCGGGCATCGCTCACCCAGCTTTTTCATTTCGTCCGTGGCAAATGGCCGATCGGTGACGAAGACGAAGAAACTCACCGCGCGGTCGCGGAATGCCTCCGCTACGGCGAGCCACCGGAGGGCTGATCGCTTGGGGCTGGGGGAGGGGACGGCAACGGGCGGAGCCTGTCCGCGAATTCATATCTCCGCTCGTTATGAATTCCAAATATCCGAGAATCGGCCGCTACATCCAGACCTATAACGTGCTGCACGACGATGATCGTGTCGCCCTCCAACAGCAACTCCTCCATTTCTTCACGGAAATGAAGCGCATTGCGGGGCAGTGGGAGGGGGTGAAAAAGGTCGAGCCTGCAAGCCTGGCTCAGATCGACGAGCAGCTCTTCGAACTTTTCGGTCTCTCGAGTCAGGCCGTCCGTCGTCTCTACCAGTGGGAGAAAATGAAAGCATGGTCCCGGACGACCGTGATCGAGGTGGTCGAAGCGGTTTCCACACTTCATTTGCGGGCACTCGCCGATCAGCCAATCGAAGATGCTCCCGAATTTCAGTCGCTCAGCCAATTCGATGCGGAGATCGGATTTTACTTGAGCGTGAGCGGGAGTCCGGCCGCTCGCGAGGTGAAACCGTTCGACCACACGGGCTGGAACCGCGTTCTGACGGGGCCCTCAGCGGGGGTGCGCATCGTGAGTGCGGCGGAGGCGCCACCGGCCTGTTCGGCGCCTGCATTTGAGCTGACCCGTTCTCAAAAAATCCTCGAGCAGCGATTGCAGGAGTTCTGGGAGCTGAAGATTACCGGACGCCGGGTGGCGGGATATGATCCTCGGGCCATCCCGTTGATCGTCGCGCCTTCCGGCAGCGGAAAAACCGCCCTCGTTCAGCATTTCGCCGGGACCGGCAAATTGCCGATGAAGGATTTCAATGTGGCGACTTGGATCATCTCGGGCGCAAAGAGCGATCCGATAACCCTCGCTGAGATTGGGCGTTTCGTGCGCGAGGCGGACCGCGGAATCCTATTCATCGACGAAGTGGACAAACTTTTCGGCACCTCGGATTGGAGCCGTTCCGTGCAACAGGAGGTGTTCGCCCTTCTGGACGGCCGCACGGATTCGTTTGGGGGATGGGATGAGGAGATGCGCGCCAAGTTCGAGTGCAATTTCATGATCGTGGGCGCAGGGACTTGGCAAAACCTGTATGGAAAAAATCGCCGGACGCTCGGGTTCAAGGAGACCGAGGCAGGCGACTGGTCGATCGACTTGAACGCACAGGACGTCATTCCCGACGAATTGCTCATGCGCTTCAACGCGGATATTCTGTATTTGAAGCCGCTGAGCGTGGAGGAGTTTTCGGATCGGATTGGAAAAATTGTCCATGAGATCGGACTTCCTGCGCTCTCTCCCGAGCGGCAGCAGGTGCTAGCGGAGCAAGCCTATGCCTCAGGTCGACACAATCGTTGGCTAGAAGCCTATGCCAGCCGGATGCTTCGCAAGCAGGCGCGTCGGACTTTCGATTCGTAACATTCTGGAATTCAATTGGATAAGAATACAGGGTTCCGCCTCGTAATGGGCGGCGAAGCCGGAAATGACAGCGATTCGCCCATCGTCCGGAGCGCGTTTGATAAGCTCGTCGACTCGATGCTGAGCGAGTTTTCGCGTAACTTTGACCTTCGCGTCAAGCCCTTGGAAGATCGAAAACTCATTTACCTAAGTGTTTGGGGATGTTTTCCCAGAAACGCCATATACAACGTTCTTTCGTGGGCCTGGGATGAAAATTTCTCTTTTCAAAAAATAGCCTTGCTTTCTCCACCATTATTCCTGCAAAACACGCCCCGGAATGGCGGGGGTGCGATCAATAGCTTTCAAAGCTTTTCGGGGTGCGATTACGCTCACCCTGCTTTCATGTGTTCCTGCGGCGTTCGCATGGATGCGGCTAAACAACGCGGAGGAAACCCTTCTGCCGGATGAATTGGCCGTCCACGACCCCCGAGTTGCTGCGAAAAACGTCGTCTGGGTCGATGCCCGATCCGAGCAAGACTACGAGCAAGGTCACGTGACCGGAGCAGTTTTGCTGACCGAGGAAAAATGGGAATCCCAACTTGGGAATCTCTTTGAGGCGTGGCAACCGGACCGCCCAATCATTGTCTATTGCAGCGCAGGATGCCAGGCCAGCCATAAGGTGGCGGACCGACTGCGCGATCTCGGCCTCGACCCCATCTATGTTCTGAAAGGGGGATACGATGCTTGGAAACACCATCTCTCGAGAGCCATGTCTCTGTAGTCGGAAAAAAACACCACTTCCGTTTCAAACCCTGAATCAACATATGAACAACACGGCATTGGAGTTCAGAACGGCACCGATTAAAAAATTCCGCCCGCATCCTTTCCTCAAGGACATTCCTATTCTTCCCTCGGAAAGCGAAGACTTCCAGCGGATGACTGCATCCATTGCCGTGGACGGCGTCATCGATCCGCTGAAATGCATCGGAGGTCCGACCAAGGATATCCTTCTTGTCGTCGATGGCTTGCACCGCTTGACCATTGCCAACGAACAAGGTCTCAAAGAATTACCTTATCGCCTTGTGGAGGGCTATGAAGTGGTGGACTTGGTTTGCCTCTCGGCCGTTCGGGCCGAATGGACCAAGAGCGCGCTCGCCTATCGCCTTTGGCCACTATTTGCTGGGAGTGCCTGCGGACATGGCGGCAATCGAAAATCAAAGGGAAACGATTTCCCTTTGATGAGTTCTTTGGAAATTGCGGAGAAGCTTCGTGTTTCCGACAAGCTGGTCGATCAGGCCAAGCGGGTTCATCTCTTGTTTGCGAGTCAGCCGAAGCTGCGCTCGGAACTGGAAAATCGTCTTCTCAAGGGCGAAATCGGACTCCATCAGGTCAATGGCAAAACCAACAGAAAATTGACTCCGCCATCTCGAAAGGACCGGCCTTCCGTTAAGGTGCTCGAATCCCTCTTCCGTCGCTCCCACAAAAGTTTCATCCATTGGGAGAAATGGGAGCCTGATGACCAACGCAGAGCAACCAACGTGGTTGCCGGAGCGATCCGCAAGCTGCCAAAGGACGCTCAAATCGGGATTCTCGAAACGCTCGAAGTCGCCTGGCGTCCTTGAACGCAAATGGAAACAGAATGTCCTGTTTTCAAGGAATTATCGAAGCCCAATCGAGCGAAAGCGAATTTTGTCGAGACTTGGAACAGCCATCTTTAACGAGTTTTCGCATTTCAGTCACTCCTGCGTCGCTTTATCTCGGAGTTTTGCCACGGGGAACAATTCTTGATAAGAAAATCGAAATCACCTCGGGCAAAAGCGCGATGACCTTGGAAGTTGTTTCTTCCAACCCAGATTTCGCATCGAAAAAAACAAGAAAATCAATGGATTAAAGTTGATGCTTACAATTCGATTTGACGGATCTCTCAAGCGCCTCGGAAATCAGTCGGGATATTCGGATATTCGCGAGGGAAAATCTCGAAACGTCCGTGCTCCATTTATTGCATTTGTTTCAAAATGAAGACCCCTCATTTCTGGAAATTCAGTGTGAGGCGCCTTGTCAGTGTTCGAAAAAAATTATTTACTTTCATTGGAGTGACGGCTTTTCTCTTGCTCACGAATACGTTTGCTTCGGAAGAAACAATCTATAAATGTCAAATAGAACCGAGGCTCGGTGAAAATTTCTCATATGGCGTATTTGAGTGCTGGATGCCTCCAAATGAAACTAAGCCTAAAGGCATCCTATGTATAGTGCTTCATCCGCATGATTCTCGCGGGGCAATTTTGGCAAATCCGAAACCTTGGCAGGAACTAGCCGCATACTTTGGATGTGTTCTAATTTCCGCATCTTTCTCCGAATCTTCTGATTTGTCCAAGCCTTGGGGCAAGGCGTACTTAGGAAGTGGCCGCGCATTATTAGCGGCTTTGGATAGGTTTAGTAACATGACTAAGTCTAAAGAAATTAGCTTGGCCCCTATTGTGTTGGCTGGCGTATGTCAAGCGGGGCAATTTGCCCTTTCGTTTGCCGCATATGAACCGAAAAGAACTGTGGCCTTTATAACGATAGGTGGCGGCAAACACGATACCCATCTAACAAAACAAGTATCAAAAACACCGGCTCTATTTGTCGGCTGTGAAGATCGAGAAAACCAGATCAAACGAACACTGTTTGAACTTTTCTCCAATGGAAGAAAACTAGATGCACCTTGGTGTTGGGCAAGTGGATTAATGTCTAATTACGATCAAGGCATGTCTGAAAAATCAGTTTTATATTTTTTGACGGCAATCCTAAATAATTTGAATTCGCAATCTGGAAAAATGTCTTTAACTCAAGGTAAATTAAATCCAATCAACGATCATGCTATTGCGTACAAAAATGTTAACTCGTGGTCTCCAATATTAAATAAAAGCTTTTTGATCGCAGAAAAGCCCATATCCTTTGTATCCGTCCCGGTGGAAGACTCTGCTGCGTTTCAAGAAGGAAAATTAGATCTTGGGGCTTTTTCTTTTCAGCAGAGTCCTGAATTCACGGTGACAGTTGCGTGCCATGATCCAGCAATCAAGAGATTCTGGATAGTTAAAAATCCATATATATGCGCGACACAATTTCAAAAAATTTCAAAAAGCCTTTGGCGTGTCAAAAGTAAATTTAATGCAGACACATTACCTTCAGGTGGATTTTTAGTCGATATGCCTCTGAGATTTGGTGGAGAAAAAGACCAAATTTTAGGAGGGGCGCAATTGCATATTAGCGGCTCAGTATATGGCGATGTTAAGCCAGTCCCCAAATCCTTTATTCTTAATAATGTCTCTTTCGATGCTGGCAAAATTGTCACGCTGACACTAACTTCAGAGTCGGAAACGCCAATACATTTGTTGAAAATATCAAGTGAATCGGCAAGCATTACGACGTTTGGCATGAAACCTAACGACATTAATCGATACAAGCCTCTCGAAATAAAATTGCATGTTTTTCCGCCCGATCATACTTCAGGTAGTTTTCTCTTCTTTGCAAATTTAACCATCAGGTCAAATGAAACAAGAGATTTAAAGATAATGTTTATGGGAACTACAACGAAAGGGAGTAATTAAAATGTCCAAATTTAGATATATATTGTGTTTGGGGATATTGTCTTTTTTTTACGGTTGCGACAATTCTTTTACAGTGAAAAATTCCAATGCTCTCACCTTCGAAAAATCATCTAGAATTAGTTTGAAAGAAATAGCTCAAGGGCGATCAAAAACTGCCAAATTTTATGTAAGAAATATAGGTAATTTCCCTATCACAATTGACAAATTGGTAACTTCTTGTGGATGCACGGCAGCATCAATAGATTTTGGAGTCATTGGGCCAGGAAAAGGTGCAACTCTTCAAGCTGAAATGTCAAATTATGGACGGATGGGACTTTTCATGGCTCAAATTGACGTTTTTTGGTCGGCCAAAGATAACAGCATCCAAGGAAAAATTACGGCGATCGTGGATGCGATTGCGGAACAAGCAGCGACCTCTAGCACAAACGCTATAAATTTTGACACAGTTGAAGTAAATTCTAAACCGATCTCCAAAGAGTTTGAAATTCGCAGAGGAAATTCAGCCGAAAATTGGAATCAAATAAAAATTACCTCGAAATCAAAAAATATTACGGCGCGTTGCATTACCGAACCAGATCAATCTCCTGTAAGAATAGAAGTTCAACTGAATACTAATGGACTACACATAGGACATTTTAAAGATCGAATAGAATTCGAACTGTTAAATAAACGCAATGCGTCAGTTAAAAAAATATCGCTTCTTGTTGAGGCAAGTTTAAATGGAAACTTAAAGGCAGTTCCATCTTCATTATATTTTGGAATTCTTCCGGTCGGAAAGTCTATGAAAAGAGTGATAGAATTAAAATCTATAAATGGCCAAGAATTTAGTTTTGAGGGTGTGGACTGCTCGGAAGTGAAAGGGAAAATATCTCTAATAGAGCAGCTTAAAAATAGAAATTCGGTCTTTTTGACTTTTGAATACAGTGCGCCGAATGAGTTGGGAAATTTCTCAAGTAATCTATATATTTCAGTGTTAGATAATGGAAAAAAGGAAAGTCTGGAAATTCCAATAATTGGTTTTGTGAAAAAATGACATTTATTTTATACATAATTAGTTGTCTCTGAGAGCTTGCGAATACACTGTAAAAAAGAGAGGAAATAGCGACTGAGAAAACGCGATGGAGGAAAATCCGGTCGAAAGAGCATCCTGCTGAAGCCGAGAAAGAGTGAAATGAAGCAGAGGTCGTTTTTATTTCCAAAACTGGACGGGCAGTGCGACTGCCGAATGCTCGGACAGCGGCCCGGTGACCGGAACAAAATTTACTCGCTCTACGAGCCGCACATTTACTGCATCGTCAAGACAAGGCGCACAAGAAAGCCATTTGCGCAGGTTGGAGGCGCCGGCGGCCATGAGGACGTTGAAGGAGTCGTCGATGGAGCTTCAGCCAAAGAACACTCCAGCAGACGAAACATGTTTCTCATGTAATGCAAAAGGTGCCTCGTTCCCCCTTGATCTTCTAGCGCGTGAGTCTTTCTGTCCACTGGGAGAAGCTGCCTTCAAAACGATTTCAAATCTAGGCACTCCACCACCCTTTTAGCCTCAGCGCGCCAAAGAAATGTGACTCGGGAACTAGACTGACTACGTTTGCCGTATATTTCGTAGTGATTGTAGTTGACGCTTTGTCGTTTTTTGGTAAGCTACTGACTTGTTACTTGTCGTAGTCTATAAACATTAAATATAAACTGTTAAGAAAGGGGATACAAATGAGCATCTTGTTCAAATTAAAACAGATTCAGTGGAAATTGCTCGCAGCAACGTTTGTAATTGGTGCTGTCTGCGTGGGAAAATTGGGCGCATCTGGAACTTCTGGAGAACCTGGTCCAATCTGCCAAGTTGCATCGCTCAACTCATGCTCGAGTACTTATGGGGACAACAAATGCAATACACAGGGGTTCCAAGCTGCTGCTGGCACAACGACCACAAGCGGAGAATCATGTGGAAAATGTGCGCATGGCAGCGGACAATTTTCTGACTGTGGCAATGGTCCCGAGGTGGGTGGCAACCCACACGAATAAAATAAGTAATACTAATAGGCCGACTGCTTCAATAAATTGCGAGGCAGTCGGCCTTTTATCTTTATACTACCATGAGTATGGCAATGTTTTTGTTGGCCGGAGTTGCAGGGATTAATCTACACTTTAGCATTCCAACTTCTTTTAGCTACACGGTATCTGGAAAATGTTGGTATAAAGATGCCCCTTATAGCGCGAGCTATAAAGCGGAACATAAATATTCGGGGGATAAGTTCTATTACGCATTTCATATGTACGATGCCTCATCGATTGAAGTTCGGTTCACTGAAGGTGCATTTGATGGAGAAAGGTCGTATTATGTACGTCATAATAAATCTCGGTTAGATATAAAAACGGGAAATTCCCTAAATCAATTTGATAACTTTGATACAAATCCACTTTATTATCTTTATTCAGGATTTATCACACGAAACTCAGTTCCTGATGCGCAGGTAACTTTTGATTCTAATTACGCTTTAATCCCTATTTCGTTTCCTAAAATAAATCAAATTATAAATTCTAAGCAGTTTGATAATGCATTTAAGCTATTAAAAAATCAAAATGATTCTGGACTGATCACTCTAATAGGTGATTCAGTAATGGATACAATGTTGGGAACTGATAGTAATTCCGCGAGCGTAGAAATTCAAATCGACGCTAATCGTGGATTTTCCCCTGTTAAATGGATCAAAAAGTGCGACGAAAACCTAGCAAAGGGTCGAACGATTGAATTTGAAGTAACGGATTGGACGAAGATTTCCAATCAATCGGGTGCTTTTTTTTATTATCCCAAAATATCCAAAGTAACATATTATTATAATGGAGTTGCCTATCAGGGGCAGACAATGGTAATAGAGGAATTTAAAATTAACCCTGAGTTTAATGAATCTGACTTTCAGATTGACCCCGCTTCGGTTTCCCAAATATTTGACCAAGATACCAGAACTTTAATCGAAGTTCCTCATTAATAGACGCAAAATTCAAAACGGCTATTTCGACATTAACCAATGGATAGAATGCATCTTAAATGCTACAATTCGATTTTTGTTAAGGCTTTATTAGGACTTTCTGTAGCAATTTTTATCACTTGCGTTCCTCGATGTTTTGGGGGGGATATTGTAGTGGCAAATGTGAATGGGGTGCCAATTTATTTGAGCGAAAGTCTTAAAGGCACCCCGGAGTTTGATTCGAAGCGTGCAGATGCTATCGATCGCCAATTAATATATCATTATTTTGAATCTGGGAAAAATGCCGTATCTAATCGAGTCATTGATGAAAAAATAAATAATATTATTTCTGATGAGTTTGGAGGTTCAAAACCCAAGTTTGAAGAGGCGTTAAAAAATTCCGGCTCTACGTTAAATCAATTTGTAAAAGCTCAAAAGGAGGCCATTTACATAGCATTGGCTCAAAAGGAAGCTCTTGTTGCGTATCCCAATGATCCTCCAGTTCAAGCATTTAAAGCATATCTTAAGACGTTGAAATCGAATGCTAAAATTGATTTATTGTGATTTATCTCAATCAGACGTTTCGTTTAAATAGGATTTTTCCTAGCTGAGTATGATAAGTCGTGTTTAATTAGTTGAAAGAGAGTGAAACAGATATTGCGAAAGGTTACGAATAACAGAACGTAGATTTTTTGAAAATTCTACGATATTTGCAGTTGATATTCCAGCGTTGAAGGCGGCCGACACTCTTGAGAACGAATCTTTCGATAGGGAAGTGTAGGTGGACGAAGCTATTTTGGAGCCAAGTGCATTCGCGGCAAGCGAGAGCGGGTAAATAAGGTTCTGGGTGCCAGCCGGTCCACTATGTAGCGTTTGACGTCCTATTTGGTCCCAGCGATGTGTGCCAGAGCCAGGCGGACACGATCATCAGCGTCGATTAACCGTCAGGGAAGATTAGAAAAGAATTTATCAAGATCATTAATCCATTTTTCCCACCGAGGGTTTGATTGCTCAAACGAGCCTTTATGAGTGGGAAACTTATTTGCGACTTTTAAATTTAAAGCCGCCACGATTTCAGAAGGGTTGCGAGAGGAAGTGAATAAGTCCGCTTCATGCGCTGCAACGAGCATGGGGGCTTCAATGTTTTTTTTGAAATTAACTAGTGATAATTGATTAAATGCCGACTGTGAAGATGCGAGATAACATCCAACTCCGGAGAAAGAGTCTGTGGCAGCGAGCGCCAAAGCGATCTGCGCTCCCTGACGATGACCTGCAATGAAGAATTTCGTAACAGATGCGTGGTCTTTTAAGTAGCGAACGAGTGTCTTGCTTTGGTCGAGAGCGGTGGAAGCATATCGGGATAAGTCGAAACAGTAAACGTGCCATCCCCTTTGTGCCAAAGCACGAAGAGTGCTTCGGGCGATTGTGCTCGGAGCCTCGCCTGCATCGGCAAAATAAAAAATCGTTCCCTTCGGAAGTGTATTTCGAGGCGAGACTTCCAATCCCGTAAGGCCAGCAATTTCGATGCGAGTCGTCTTGGGATGAAAGGAAAGCGCCCAAGCGCTTGCTGCGAGAAATATTGCTGTCAGGACTATGCCACAACCTGCCCAAGCCACGCCCATGCCTCGCATCATTCGCAGGGGTTGGATTCTACCGCGCCAACATTCCCATATCAGGCTCAAAAGAATACCTGTGCAAGCAAAGAGAAGGAAGTAGCTCGTATCAGACTGAAAGAGAATCGACGAAAACCATCCGCAAACGAGGCCGGCGACTGCCGCAGCCGCACAGGCAATAGCAAAGTCATTATTTGTCTGTCTTCCGATCAAGAGCCCGCATCCCAGCCACATCAACAAGCTCGACATGGATAAAATCAGCAGCGGAAATCCCCATTCCGATCCGAAGGTCAGATAATCGTTGATTGCTGTCGTGTATTCTTCCTTGTGAGTCGGCAATTGGTAGTCCGCCTCGAAGACCTCACCGAATTTTCCTGCGCCGACGCCATTCCAGGGATGCTCTCCCATCATTTGAAGCGCCCCCTTCCAAAGGAGTAGGCGGTTCGAAACGGATTTGTCTCCCGTGACCGCTGCAGTGGAGGAAGCGCGATCCAGCCCTGCCGGTTGGAGCATGACACAAAGCGCGAAGAGCCCGGCCAATCCTATGGGATAAAATCGTGACCGCGTTCCTATTAACAGAGCGATGATTCCGATACCGAGCGCAATCCAGCCTCCTCGGGAATAGGTGGCGGCAAGATACCAGCACCCGGCTGCCATCGCTGGAAAGGTAACGGCTGCGATTCCAATCCGCCACTCTCGCCGCTTTACGCGTGCGTGAATTGCCGCAACCAGACCACAAACGAAGACGATGATAGTGACGAAAAAAGCCGCCGCAAAGTTCGGGGTGGCCCAGCGTCCTTCCCAACGCACCGTGCCATTGTAAAGATACTGTGAATAGTCCCGCCCGGTCGTGTTCACGGAAATCATGCCCTGAATTGGCAACACGAGGTTCGATGCCCGGGAATGTGTCGTCTCGACAATCAGATATTTCATGGCGAGAGCGCCAAAGGGAAAGCCGGCCGCAAGGGCGTCCGGGCTAAACTCGAGAGTCAGCATCTTTTCGAGGGCGGCGGTTCCCTGAGGCGGATCGCATTTCCACGTGGCACCGGCGATGTCGGGAAGTTTCACGGATTTTACGTCGAACGGTGTCGTATCCGAGAGGAGCTTTATCTGAAACGTGCGCGGAGCCTCGAATTTTTTACCTTTTCCGATTGAGCCAAGGAAGAAGCGTGAGGGCTGCATGCGAATCCATGGACGAACTGTTCCCGAAATGGGGACCGGCGTCCCAATAGCCCTGCCATCGACCGAGAGTTCCAACTGCCCCTGAAAATCTCCGGCTTTGCTCGTATCAGGAGCGATCTCGACTTTGTATTTTCCGAGGCCGAGCGGCGTAATGCGCCGGTCACAGTCGAGGCCCATAATCTCCGCGGTCAAGGCGCCCTTGGAGTCAGAGCCGAGATTTACTTCGACCGTGAGAAGCGGGGTATCGTCCAACCGGCATTCATAAGCCAAGGAGGAGTGCTTGATATCCGAATCGGTAGCCGTCAGCGGCAGAGCTATGAGAACGAATCCCGCAGCAATCATGCGGAAGAGCGACCGAATCATTATGGAATGAATGCGTTCGGGTTTCACGTTCAACGTTGCCTATCCTTGCGTGCCGATGACTGCCGCGCGCGGCTCCTTGGTTTCGTGCCTAGTCTGCATCCAGACGAGAAATACCCAAATCAAGAGGAGAATGGCATCCCGCACCATACCGGTGGTCGCGGGAGATGTCAGAGCTTTGCCGAAACAGCCACAGGTAATGTCCAACCCTCTCCATATTGCGGACGCGAGGAAGATGCCAAAAGTAATGAGCAGTCCGCCTGAAAGCAGGAGCGCACTTCCGTAGAAGATCCGAAGAATCAACGCGACTCCGACGATGATTTCGAGATACGGGACATATGCTGCCGTGATGGAAAGCAACTCTTCAGGCAGGATGTAAAACCGTCGCAAGTCTTGGGCGAATGCGCCGGGATCAATCGCTTTGAGTATACCTGCGAACAGGAACACTCCTCCGAGGACCAACCGGAGCAAGAGAGGGAATATCCGCTTGAGCCATGCCGGTGGCCCTGTGCGGCTTTTTATTACGGGGAGCTCGGCTGGGATTGCTTCCATGCGTCGTATCCTCCCTTCACAACGAAAATCGGTTCCAGCCCGGATCGCGAAGTTTGTCTGCCACCCTGTGGCTGGCATCGCATCTGGCATTGCAATAGACGACGATTGTGCGTTCCGGCTGCCATGCCTCGAAGAGCTTGCCCAAGCCAGACTCCCATTTTTCCTCGTTGAGCGAAATAGCCCCCATCACATGGACTTCTTGGTAATCTTGTTCCGAGCGGGCATCGACCCAGACCACATCCTTCGCAGCGAGTCGCGCGTCATGGATGGTCGGTTCATCCGGCGATAAAACCTCCGTAACGGCATTCAGCCTCACCCAAGCGAATGCGGCAGGTATGCAGGCCAGATGGCAAAGAATTGCAATCTCTCCCATTGTCCGCGCGAACGATTTTCGTTTGCCGCCCATTCGGGGCAAATTTTCTGCCATTTGTCTGGGTGGTTGTCAGCTAGAATCACAATTGTTCTGATGATCAACGGCACGCCTTCGCGCCCGCGGCTCGAACGACTTTTTCAAGGGGGATATGGCAATCTTCCAGATTGGACCTTGTGTACGTTCAACAATGACGCTCCAGGCGCCTCGGGTCTTATCGTTAAGATCGGATCATTCGACTTTGGAATCATGAGAGGTAGAAGTTCCTCAATTATAAACGAGCTTTTGCGATGCACCTCTGGCGGGAGTGGATTTTCGATGTCGGCAGAAAAGTTTCGGTAAATGTATACGGGTTTTGAGATTTGATCTATTCGAATGATCATCTGTCTAAAATCTCGGGGCGCGCTTGATTTGTTGCCCCAGTACCACTCTCCCTTAACGAACAACCGCATCGGATCATTGTTCTTAGTCGTCCAGAATCCTTTTATATTACGTCCCCCTCGAAAACGAGAGACTAAAATGAACGTCCCGTCGGCTAGGAAATAGAAATCGGAAATACCATCCGTAACTTCTAATTGTCCATCCTGATAAATAACTTCTCTTGGAGTAATTGCCTGTGTGCTCTTCGAATGAGCAATTAAAACGCCAGAAACTAGCAATGCTAGTTTGAAAAATAACTGTGACTTGGTGGCTGAAATACATTTCATATTGGACTCCCTGAGATTGCATGATTCACTCTGAAATATTACGGCAAATTTCACCAAATATCGTCGGTTAGGTTTCGTTACTTAGGGTGAACAAGAGAACGTTTCGAGTAAATCCATTCCCGCCATTACGAAAAGGTGCTTTGTTGATCGGATTTGATCGTCGGATTAAGGTGAAAAGCGAGGATCTAGATGTTTGGAATCACCAAAGATGACTGGATAGAAAGCCGAAATTGTATGGCTGCGTAGTCGAAATTTTCGACAGATTTGGTTTCAATCTGATTGCGAAAGGCGCAGTCTCATTAGCGACTGCGAAACCTCTTATGAAAAGAAGAGCGGCTAACAAGCATATTGAAATATTTCTTATCATTTGGAAACCCATCCGATGAATATGATACGTGAGTGTTTTGTCTCATTGTCGTCGAGAACAACATCAAAAGCACCCGATTGATTGCCAAGTGGCCTTCCCGTGAATTTACAGCGAATGCGGGACGGACTAGAGGCAGAACCGACAACTTCGGCACTAGCAAAATCTGGCTTGCTGGATCGGATCGCGGTAATGCGCAGACCAAAGCTTGCAGGCCAGCTGAGATTAATCTCTCGCTCAACGTTTGAATTTCGAGGGAGAACTCCTAAATAAAGACCGGACGGATTGGCTGTTAATGGCGATTTAGTTTTCACATGGGTCGTTTTATCCAACCTTCCCAAAGATTTTTTGGGAGATGCGTCTTCGATATCGCATGCGTGAAAAAGCTCCTTAAGGGAGCCTGCCTTTGTAAAGGTTTCCCATAGAACCGCGGTTTTTCCATTTGGAAACCACATAGAATCCATTTGCGCGGTACTTGAAGTCGCAACGGGACAAGAAAGGCTGCGGCTAACGCCAGCACTTGAAGAAAGTTTCAGTTGGGACAATTCAGCCACGTATGCGCGCACAAAATTGTCAGTGATCGAATTCCATTCATGCCCGCTAGACGGTTGGAGCGCAAGCGCCCAACGAGCCACAGAGCTGCGCTTCGCGATAGCTTCCAAAATCGGACGACGGCGGCCGGTCTCGTCCCCCTCTCCGACAATGAAAAGCGCCGGAACGGAATAGGCGGCCGAAGCTTTGGAAACATCAATTGGCCCACTTTTCACAGAAATAATGCCTCCGACGCGAGACGACATCCAGCACGCGAAATTATAAGTGAACATGGCTCCAGAAGAATAGCCGATTAAAATCAACGGGATGGATCTTAATTCCGGGCGATTTGTAGTCGCTGAAAGGTCCTCAAGCATACGCAGCAATGCCATTCCCGAGCCTTTGGAAGCATTTTCATAAGGTTCGCCATCTCCTCGAAAATAACATCCAAGAAGCGCGTAATCGCTGTTTTTCGCGATCTTTTGCCAATCGAATTTATCTGCAAATCCTCGGCCATCGGAATCGGTTCCGCCGAGAAAGACGATAATGCCTTTCACATGATGGCATTGATCGCTAATCCACAATCGAGTTCGGGCTTCGTAGAAATTATCGCTAGTATTTGGATCAATAGCGGATTCTTTAATAACTTCAGCCTGAGCATGAGTCGCAACAAAACCGACGATAACTATTAGAAAAGTGAAAGGTCGAAACCTGATCCGACTTCCGTGCGGAGTCTTCATGGCAAAGTGATGTCTCCCATCCTTTTAGCGGCTATTTTTTGGACAAAATCGCTCGCATAGTTGATCGCTTGCTGATCGGAGATCGGCCCTCTTATCGGTCCCTCCGCAGGAGCTGCAATAACGGCAACCCGTGCGAATTGTCCCTTTACCCTGCACGCCTCCACATACTGTTTAACGGAACTGACCGTTTTCAAGGATTTTTGCGCCTCCTCCTCGGTGTTAACCGCCATGAGAGGCCGCTCATCATAGACGAAAAGCATGGGGCACTTTATTCCTCCACCGACGGGGAGCTTAACGGGGTCAAAATCATCCGTTACACGAAATCCGATTGCCGCCAAGGCATTCGGTGGCGCCACCTTGAGGTCTGCAATCGATCTCCACATGAAGTTATTTGCGTCTCCCCATCCCACGTAAACTAACGGCAATGCTTGCAACGGTTGAGCCTTTTTCACAAATTGGGAAATCCCCTGAAGAGCAGCGTCATCAAAATCCCGAAGCTTCGGCGCAATCACCAAAAATCCCTTTCCGGTTAGAAAATAGATGTTATCGATCAGGCGCGGAATGTCCATAAGCTCCGGCTTATGAAGATAAATGGCGACTCCTGTTGGTTTTCCCAATGGTGGAAGTCCGACAAAAGATTTAATATCTTTCCGATGTTGGGGATCGCTCAGAGTCAGTATCTGCATGGGGGCTGGTAATGACTGCAATAAATCGACAAAATCCTTGGAGGGAAGGTATTCCCTCTTCTCTTCTGGAATATTTTTTGCTCGATCCGACGTCGCGGCAAATATCCCGACGGGATTGGTGCGGTCTCTTACATAAATCCACTTCCTTAGATCGTTGGCGCCATCGGGAGTTTGCTTTTCCAGAATACCTTTGATAAATAGAAAGCGAGCCGTCTCCGTCAGCCAACTTTCTATATGGTAGTTAAGTTCTCCATCCCCCCGGCGGCTGTCATAGTTTGGCGGGAAGATGGTGAAAATCATGCTTCTCTTCTGCTGCACCAATGCCTTGCAAAGTCTGGCGTATTCGCTGCGCATGGAGTCTCCACGATTGATTTCGAGAAACCATACCGCGTCCGATTTAGCGTCAGGATTCGGGACGGAGATTTCCGGCGCATCCTGCACGGCGACGGCGGCAACGGCTTCTGGGCGGGCCGCTGCTACGCGCTCAACGAATGTAGCTCCCAGCGAAAATCCACAAAGAATGAGTTTGTGCGGTCTGAGGTGATGTCGTTTGATGATTTCCTGCTGCGCCCGAAAGACAAGATCGACCCATTCTTTTCCTCCTTGGAAATAACTTTCCTTGGGGTCATTCCATATTTCCCGCGGACTATGAATCAAAGGCATGAACACGGTGCAGCCCAAGGAATCGCAATAACTCCTTAGATCTCCAGGAAGTCCTCTCTTTCTTGGAATTGTTTTCCCTTTTACAACGGTTACTCCATTCGTGGGCTCCATTGCTCCCGGCCACTGCCCTTCCATTACAATGTTGTCCGCCTTCGGGCCGGCTGAGCGATTGGGATTTAGAGGAATGGCATAAATAATCTCCACCTTTGGATTAGTTTTAAGATTTGTCTCCAAGGTAAACGAACCTTCAAAGACATTGAGACGGTGATTTTGAATGCTGATTCGTTTGGCAAAGCCATCGTATGAGAAACGGTCTTGCAAGATTTGAACAAGCTCGGACTCTGAGACTTCACGAGTTTCAAAAGGATTGATTTCTGCATTCTTGGAAGCGTCCATTGAAGCCGTTGACTTTTCAAAAGCCATCTGAGTCTTCTCTTTCGCAACCTCCGATTCAGCGACAACGGGGAGCGTTTGTATCGGAGAGGGAGGACTCGGTGTCGATTCGGCAATCTCCGGCGGTTTCTCCTCTAATGCATTTTGTTCTTTCGATAAATTCTCGATTGGTCCCTCATTTGCATTTGTCTCATCCTGTATCGGGGGCGGCGTGATTTTGGGTGTCGGCTCTACCTGTTTAGCGGCTGGCGTCGAGCTATCCGCAGAAGCAAGAGAAGCTGGAGAAATGGTTGGTGTGACAAGAACTGCTTTTTTTGCCAAGACCTCCGGAGGAGACCCCTCTTTGGATTGGGTAAGGTTATTAAGCAGAAAAAATATCCCGTATGCTCCAAAAGCGATTGCACATGCCGCCAGGACGAGCGCTTTCCCTTTGCCTTTTGTCTCGGGCTCGCAATCGCTTTCATCCCGAGGGCGAGGAAGAAAATCTGGAATTATTATTGGTGCAGGAGGTGTTTCCTCCTGTTGTTTTTTGATTTGTTCCAGGGAAAAAAATGCGGACGTCCCCTTTTCAAGCACCTCCTTGAGAGGTTGCCACTCATCTTGGTTTTCCCAACGCGCCGATGTTGCTGGCTCCAAGGTTCCCTCTTTCAGTAGAGAAAAAACCTCCGCCCGGCTATAAGGCCCCTGCTCTTGATTGCCGTCCAAAATGTATATTTTCATACGAATCTATACGAGTTTCGGTCGTTAGAGTTTGGTCGTTGTGCTCTGCTAAGCTATTCGACTGCTTCGCTTGGCCAGAATAATGGCCGCCGTCAATGCAAGTGCGGTATGGATAAGCAACACGGCGACACTCAGGCTATACGGCGCAATCCATGTGTCGGTTGACGCCCGCACCATATCGAAATATCTGGTGTCCCGGAAAGTCTGCAAGTAACCGCTCCATCCCCAAAATGCGGCGATGAATGGACGACAAATCGTGCTCAACCAATCAGGTAATGCGAGAGCAGCTCCCGATAATGGCAGTTGAAATCCCACCAAATAGATCGCCAGGAGAGAAGCACGCTCAGGCGTTGGCGAAGCGGCGGATATCGCCAGGCAGGTCGTGCTCATTGCCAGGATCACTAAAAAGAGAATGGCAAATTGATCGACCAAGCTGCCGGGGAACCCGCAGACGGTCTTGACAAAGCATGCCATCCAGAATGCTTGAACCGCGCAGAGAAGCGTCATCTGCAGGAATTTCACTGCCACATACGCCGAGGGCGATAGTCCGGCTCTAAGTTCTTTTGTAAGAATCGCCTTTTCCTTGGCGATTTCACGGGCGCCATTATTCGCTCCGATTAGCGTCAGTAAAATGACCTGAAACATCGCCAACCCCGAAATCAACGAGGCGGCCTGCAGGGATTCTTTTAGGTAAAAAAGCTGCTCCTGGAGCGTCCTTAAAATATTCGTTTCCAGAGAAAGGGTCTGATTGCGCACTTGCGGCAATCCGCTCGTGGCAAAGACCGCAACCAGAATGGGAAACGTCAAAATAAGTGCGACATGCAGAACGATTTGTCCCTTGTCACGCCAAAACAGTTTGCATTGGCGAATCAGCAACGTTGGAAACTGCACCCAGCCTCCAGGTGGGGGTAGCGACTTGATCGGCAAGTCCAATTGCTCGGTTGGTGCCTCCGCCGGGGTTTCCAACGTGGAAAGATCGACCTCCTGCGTTTGGTAAATTCCAAAAAGTTCAGTGATGGTTTCTACGCCATGGGAGTCGAGCAACGATTGATAATCTCCGTAGTGAATGAGCCTGCCTTTGTGCAGAAAGAGAATCGCATCGCAATAATGAAGATGACTGGTCGCATGCGTGACCAAAATTACAGTTTTAGATAACCTGTGCGTCAGATCGCGCAGCCATGCCATCATTTCCTGATCCGAGAAGGCGTCCAGCCCGCTGGTCAGCTCATCAAGCAACAGAAACGCCGGATCGCCGATGAGTTCCTCGGCTAATGCCATTCTTCGCATCTGTCCGCCAGAGAGCGTCTTGTATTCCTGGGGCAACAATGGATCGATCCGCGCAAGCTCAATGATGTTGCGCATCCACGTTTGCCGCCGCTCTGAGGAAACTTTGTTCGGAAGCCGCAACGCCACGGCGGTTTCCAGATTCTCGCCAACGGTAAGCTGCTCGTGGAATGCCCCAAATTGAGGCAAATAGCCAACCGCAAGGGGCAGGTGCTCGTTTAATTCTTCGACTTGATGGCCCGCGAGCAGGATCTTTCCCGCGGTGGGCACAATGAGCCCGGCCAGAGCTTTGATGAGAGTGCTCTTCCCGCAGCCCGAGGCCCCGATTACCGCAATGAATTTGCCCTCTTCGACTTCAAAATTGATATTCGACAGGAGAGCCTTGTTCCTTCGCTTTTCGCGAACGGAGACAGTGAGATTATGAACACTGATGGCTGTGCCCGTTGCCGCCCGCACCATTTCCATGGCATCACATGCTTTCCTGGAGCAGTTTCTTGCTCAGCCGCTCAATGCTATCGTTCGCAATTCGGCTGGCTGGATACTGCCTTTGAGCATTTACATACCAAACGAGGCTGTAGCCAATTTCATTACGCCCTTCGGCATCTCGCGCCTTATTGATCGCACTCACAAATTCGGCGCTTCGGCCCGACAGGTCGGCTCGTAATTTATTGAGCTTTCCATCATTAGGCAAATTTGCGGCAGCGAGTTCGATCGTTTCCCATGCGCCGAAATAGTCGCCATTCATCATCAGGACATTTGCTTTCTCAGAGGCGACCTCGGCATCCTTAATGGTCAGTAGAGCTTTTTTCAAAGCCTCTTCCCGTTTGGGATCGCCCTTGATAGCGGGGGCAAATGCAAGCTGCTTATCGAAAATGGCCCGGTAATTCTGTTCCTGCACGAGGCGGTCAAATTCCGTCAGCGATTGGGATTTTACGTCTTGTGTATCAAAAAAAGTCGTTGCCTTGTCTTGGAGATCGGGATTGTCCGGCCAAGCTTCCGCCGCCGCCTGGAATTCCTGCATGGCGAGCTTGAGGTCGCCCTGCTGTGCCGCCAACTTAGCCTTGCCAAGCCGCAGCCTGCTTTCGAGCTTGGCGGCGCTGACCAAGGCTCTGGGTTTGGCGGCATCGAAATCCGAAGCCATGCCTTTGATTTCGACAATAAGGTTCTCCAAGCTCCCGAAATCGCGCGCCTCGATCAAATTGCGCATTTCACTGAGCTTTCGATTAAAATCCGCAATTTTTTCCTTGAGTGTGCGCTGGACGCCAAGAAGAGAGGGATTTAGCTCATTAATGGCAAATGCTTCCTGTAAGCTATCGTTTGCACCGGCGATTTGGCCTCGGGCCACCTTATAACGGAAGACCTCCACGTCCGATTGCGCCTGACGATTCTTTTCCAACGAGGCATTGACCTGTTTTGCCATCGATGCCGGATAAATTCCCTCTTGAAAAACCTTTCGATAAAAATCCGCGGCCAATACCACATGATTCAATCGGCCTGACTGATAAAGGTCTGCGACATAATCCGCGAAATCGGATTTGGCCTGGTCGAAGAGCTTCTCCTGCTTGAGTTCGTTGATCTTGATCTTGGTCTTTAATTCGAACGAGCGAAGGTATTCCTCGGTCATTTGCAATTTACCCTCCAATCCCGAGATCGAGGGTGGTGCGCCATTTCCCTGTGGCTGGGCCTCCGGAAGAGTTTGCTTGGTTTGCGGAATTTGCGGTTGCCAGGTTTGCGTGTTGCGCTTCTGGCCGGAATTCAATTTTTGCTGATACAGAATTTGCCGCTTCATCACTTCGTCCGACATGAGATCGGCATTGCGATTAGCCGAGCCAATGTCTTTCCGAAACTGGTCGTTTTTCCGGTCGATGTTGGCGGTGGCCTGACCGGTGGTCCATACGGACTCCACCCGATTTGCCAATTCTCCGCTAATACCCGCATCGATGGACGAGTAACTCGCAAGTTGACGGAGCTGTTTCCAAGCATCGAATACCTTATTGGCAGCAAGCAAATCAGAAACTTGCTTTACCTTTGAAAGGTATTCGTTTAGCGTGGAATCGGAAACTTCCGCGGTGCCTAAATACTGCGTATATCGAGCACGAATTTCTTCATTCTGCTGCGAAGATTCTCCCACAGCGTCCTGCGCGATAGCTTTTCCTTCCGCCTGTTTGCTCGCATCAAGGGCCTGTTTTCCGGCTGTGCCGTCCTGGGGTTTTTGATTGAAGAAGTAATCCAAGGCTGCCGCTGAATCCGTGGTCGGTGGCCTGGCAGAATTTGCTGGCGCTTGCGACGGAGGAGCCGCTGGTGAACCAAATGGTGATGGAGTTGCGGCAGAAGCCGGCGGAGCAGGAGCGGGGGAAGCTGCTGATTGAGGCACATCCTGCGCAAATCCGCATGTTACCGTTGCTAAAAGCAACGCACTAATTTTTCCGGCAGGAATTCGCATAGATAAGTCCTCCTTCTTTGACTTCCAGTTCAGCTTGGTAGTTTTGTCCTTTTGTAAAATAAAGCTGAGCGAGACTCGGTGGGATCATCACCACAATCGGATGAGGATCATCACGAAGAGTAAAAACCATCAACCGCCCTATGCCGTCTTTCCAACCGAGGTCATTTTCAACCCGGAGGTCTGCTCGAAATTTGGACCCGGCGACCGCCTTGTAGCTTTCCATGTATTTCCCGACCGGAAAAGGTTCGAGGGTTCGCAGCGGATCGTTCAAATACCGGGAAAGTGCGAATCCGCCCACTCCAAGGATCAGCGCAAGCACGATCCCTCCGATGCTCCAAAAAGTGATACTGTTCTTCCGTCGTCGTCGAAGGGGAGCTGCTTCCGTATCGAAGAATGGAGAGGCCGCGTGATGTCCTGTGGGATCGCGATAGTCGCTGGCGGGCATAGGCGCGGAGAGTAAGTAGAACGTGCTATAGATGCAAGGGGAATTGCTGCAGGAAAAATTCTTCCGAAGATTGACGCTTGCAACGGCGATATGTCGGGATGTTTTCACAGAGAACGTGAGCGGAATTTAGGGGATCGGGTTCGTCCGGAAAGACCAAGTATGCCCGCCATCGAATGGACGATCGGCGAATTGCCGTCCTCACCGCCCACTACGAGCATGCGTTCGGGCACGAGCGGTTGCGCGCTTTGGGCGAAATGCCGGGCGACGAGATTCAGCGCGAACAGGCGAAGGTCGCCGTAAGTGCGAATCTTCTGCCGCGAGACCGTGGCTCGGAGACCAACTTGTGATCGTGGAGGCCTCAAGCATAGGAGAGCCATGACTTCGTGGCCCTCGACGATACGGTAAATCAGTTCACCAATTCCTGCTCGACGGAGCCCATCGATGACCAAAAGAGAGCCATTCTGACCTTTGACGCATTTTAGGGGGAAATGATCCGTCAGCGGCAATAGAAGCTGTCAACCGTTGGGAGTCCTCACTTTCCCGGGCAGAATGGAGATGTCCTTGAGTAGCGGATGTGGCTGGAACTCGCGCCTTTCGTGGAAAAGGGGCGAGCCGACGCGGCTTCTTTGATGACAGCCCATGCGCAATAAATATGTTCCTCGCCTCGAACTCGACCTGATGGCGGTGATTGTGCTATTGCCGCCGACACTCCACGAGCGTTACCTGGTCGTGCGGCTGAGGGCTGTGATACACGTCGCCAAATACTGCGACCACCTCCGTTCTACCGGCGGAAGAGAGTGGCGCTTCTCGGCAGTAAAAACCGAGGCCTGACAAGTTTCGAAGTATACTAAATTACCGTTACGTCGTCTCTTGCTATGTGCAGGGCAATCGCAGGTGCTCCTTTCGGTAGAGTATCAAATCTTTGCCGTCCTGCTCTAATGCAGCAATCAGATACACGAACCCAGGCGATGGGTCCCGCGTGGTGAATTTTGCAAAACTAAATTCGTTTAGATCGCTTGGAAAATATTTACTCATTTTGTTTGTATTGGTGAGCGCCACGGGGTTGGTTCACTACCCTCTTTTTGCGCTGCGGTTCTAAAGGAGAGTAACGCCGCAATAGCGGAAGATATACATCTTATCGCTCTTGGGATAGATGTGACTAGTAAACGGACCGTAGCGCACTTTGATCTTTCCGCTTTCGGTATATGGCCACTTAGCCTTCGTCCACAGCGGATCCTTCGTTGGACCATTGCCTGCATCATCGATCGGCCACATGAAATAGTGAAGGCAGTCTCCAATATCGAGTTGTTTGCCGTCCTTGGCTGCCTTGTTGCAAAGATTCCAATGCTTTTTAATAGCAGGGTCTTTTAGTTGATCGGCTGTTGGGTGCTGGGGCGGAGCGAATCGGCTTGGATCATCCAAGTAACGGGCGTAAGCGACAGCTGCTATGAAGTTTCGTGCATCAGCAAGTGTGTTCTCATTTCCGTTTGGCGCTCTGAGGGCGCTCGTTTCTCCATAGATAAGCTCGGCGCATTCGCCTTCGCCAAGCCCTTGGCGAGATCTCGCAGCCGCATTCCGAGAACTGGGAAACTTTGAACATGCCGTAATGCCGAGAGCGGTCAGCGCCAAAGTCCGAACAAATTGACGTTTATTCATACAGGTTGACGGAATTTTGTGTTTGAAAACAGCACAGCAGTCGAGATCAAAAGCTCCGAAGAGCGGTTGTTCCACTACAGGAATCCTCAAACAAGAATACCCGAAGACATTGCTGCCATTCTCGGTGCGGCAGATTCGTTCATCCGAGACTTTACCGGTAAGGCTCTAGGAGTTATCGGAGGAAAGTAACTATAACCGGATTATTTCGCGGTAGTTGAGAGGGGAAGGATCCGTGGCTTTATTCCCATAGAACTTTTCCCGGGATTTTCGCGCGAACCTTTCCTCTCGATAGCGGCTTCCATCATTCGCTTTCGCTGCTTTTCGGCTCCTCAGTCGACTTCTGAGGATCATTCTCAAGCGCTCTCTCTTGCGATGATTTCAGTCCGGCTCTGAAGGCTTTTGGGATCCTCAGTAACTCACGCACCCACGTTGGAAGTATGCTGTGCCCAAAAAAGAACACGATCAGTAAAGAGATCAGTCCAAGGGACGGCAGGCTCAAAATGCTGGAAAAGATCGGGAGCACGTCCCGTAATTTCAATTGCTGAATCCCCTGTCAAGAGCTGTCTTTCATTTTTAAGGACCACTCTGAGGTCGAACTAAACTTTCGGATCAGTGGGGGCGGGAAGAAGAGACAATGAAACCCGAAAGAAAGTTCCGCTCGACGGAGGACTTCAGCACTCATGCCATGGGCCTTGTGGAATTTGCGGCCCCAGTTGCCGATAAAGCGCCGCCAACCTCTCCCTGTCAGTTTTGGTCCCCGGTGTTCAATCTATTCGCGATAAACGATCTTCTCGCCTTCCAACGCTCTTGATGTTCTGGTAATTCACAGGAATTAAATAGTATGGACAATATGTCAGGTTTCGGATGATTTCTTCCACCATTCAAATATGCCTAATTCGACTTTGAATTTCACGATGCAGCATCAGGAAACTTCCCAATGGTGCTGGGCAGCCGTCGGAACGAGCAACGCCTTGTTCTTTAATCCCGCTTCAGGCTGGACGCAGTGTAGTCTGGCCAATTCTCAATTGGCCCGGGCTGATTGCTGTTCAGCGCCGATTCCTCCGGCGTGCGTTGTTCCTTCTCAATTGGACACTTCACTCTCCATCGTCGGCCATTTGCGTTCGACACTTCCACGAAGTTGCGTGTTTTCAGAATGCGACCGGGAAATTTCCAACGGGAAGCCACTCAACTTTAGGATCGAATGGTCAGACGGAAGCGGACATTTTGCAACAATCATAGGGATTGGAGATCCAAGCGACGAGCTGCTGGAAGTTACGGACCCACTTTATGATAGCTCAACAATTCCTGTGGGCGTGCTGACGGCCGCTTACCGTGGAAATGGTCGTTGGACACACAGCTACCTTACAAAACAATGACCTTTAATACACATTCTGCTGACGAGAAGGAAGTTGCTGACGAAGTAATAAGTGAAGGGTGGAGAACCCTACAAAAGTCCTCTGCTGGGTTTAAGAGCCTAGATCTTGCCGCTGATGCGGCGGTGCCCCTTCACCCGATTTATGTTTTGGGTGGCGTTGGAAATGAAGGCAGTTTTTGCGGGTGGGAGAAGGTGATTGTCGCCAGTGGCCAACCGGTCGCGCTTTCTGCACTGCAGATTTCGAGAGAGCTGCACTTCGGGGGAGCCAATCGCGGTAAGGTGTGCAATGCGTGCGTTGACGCATATCGGTTTGCTTGCAGAAATGAAAATTTCTCCCGGTTTATCCAAGTAAGGGCTCCCGAATTCTACTCCGAAGCCCTTTTTTTAGATGTAGGCGATGATTTTCGCGTTGTGCCTTTCCTGCTGGGCGGGGAGATTCCAAAAGACTTTGCGATGATAACTCTCAGTCAGTTTTACGGCGACATTTCGAAAATTTCCTTAGAGTTTCATCGTCTGAAGGAGCGTACCTCGAATTCTCAAATCAAGAAGATCGAGGATGGTCCGGGCTTGGGAATGTAGCTAGCATTGGAAAATTCTCCATTGCGAGTAATCCATCGAAATGACGTGCCTTGGCGATTTCAAATTGAGCGTGCGTTAGCGATATAACCTCAGCCGTTTCCATGTCGTCATCCCTCATCGTTCGCTGAATCGTCGTGCAGAATTTCTCTTAAGATTTTGGAGATAACGATCACACGTGAAGGTCGAAGCATCCTTCCGTCCATGCCGTCACCCCATGTGTACGTCAAACACAAGACTTCCTCTGATTTTTAAAACCAGGGTGGGGGAATCGCGGGGTCGGTGATGTCTTCGAGCTGCTCCTCCGGCAACCCTTACGTGATCCGCCGTCATTGCCCGCGCCATCGATTTGGTGAGAGGCAAAAGGCGGTTCATCAAAACCACTTCGTGGCCAAGCATGGAACCCTGGCAGGTCTCTGAAAATCTCGGAACCGGCGTCAAATGCCCCGGTCACGATGTTCTAAGACCTTACGAATAGTCGTAACACTTGCTTTACGGCTTTTCGGTTTAAATAATGATCGTCTCCTTGATGCGCAGGTCCGGGATCAACGCGGGGGCTGCTTTGGCGAGGAGTCCTTCCACGGCGACCGATAGCTGCCGGTTTTCGTCGTAATTGAACCACTCCACTTCATAGATCACGACGCGGCAGTTGCCGCTGCGCCGTGACTCCAGGAAGCCCGGATCGAAGTCGAGCGTCAGCTCGCATTCGAAGCCACGCTGGACAAAATCCTCGCCGTGCAGGTAGGTCCCCAGCGCCCACGGCAGGAGGCAGTGGTGGAGCTGCGACATCTTGCCCTTCGGCTCTCCCTGGCCACGCTCGGCCAGCGTCGCGCCGTCGAGGAGAAATTCGAGACTGTCGAGCTGGGACGGGATGCTTTTCCAGAATCCGCCGAAGTCCTTCTTCTGCACCACGAGGATGAACTGGCTGGCCAGCACAGGGCCGGTGGTGCGCTTTTGAAAGAAGAGGCTTGAGACCGAGCCGCTGAGGCTGAAGCGCCGGCTATCATCCCGTTGGAAGAGGACGTAGCGCGGAGACCGGATTCCGCGGCTCGGGTACACGCTGAAGAAGTCGGCCTTCACCGGGTCCGAGATGCGCAGGTCGCGCTTGTATCCCAAGGGGCTGCGGTCAAGGCCGGTATTATAATTCGCTGACCACGGCTGATAGCCGACGAGCCCGAGCTGGACGAAGGCATTGTGCAGTTCCTGACCGCGCTTGTTGCGGATGCGAATTTCGGGATCGAAATACCACAGGCCTTGCTGGGCGTCGAATTGCGGCACATAGGAGACCAGGCCGATGGCGCCGGCGTCGCCCCAGACGTGGCGGTCGTATTCCGGTCGGAAATTCTCCATGTAATCATCCTCCAGGCCGGCGGGATCGAGGCCGAACTCATGCACGGTGAGGTGGTCGCCATGCAGAGCGGGGTCGGCGGAGCGCAGGATGGTGCAGTCGGTCACGATATCGCGCCCCGCCTTGCTCTTGAACTCGGCCAGCAGCGCGGGGTAGATGCCGTATTGCTCATGCACGACCACGCCCACGCGCTCCGCCTGGCCGGAGTGCATGCGGCCGCCCTGCTCGAGGTAAATGCGCACCCGGTCGCCGCGGATCAACCGGTTGGTGCCGCTCTCATCACGCTCGTCGACGATCAAGGGGACGATCTTGCGGATGCGGGGTACCTCGGGCTTGCGATTGTTGGGCAGATACGTCGACTGGATCTCGTGCACGTCCGCATGGATGACGCGCGCCGGCTGGTCGGAGAGCATGAACTCGTCGGACCAGCGCACGTGATCTTCGCTCATCCCTTCCACCTCTCCCGGAGTGGCCGTCTGTGGCAGGGCCTCGAGGTGAAAAAAGCGATGAAACTTGGACGCATTGCGGATCTTGAAGACCGCCTGGCTGAAGTGGGTGGCATTGAACGTGCCCGACTGGGCGCGGAAGGTCATCGTGGTCCAGTAGTTCCGCGCCTTGCCGGTGACCCACCGGTCGGCCGGCACCGGCTGAGGTCCGGACGTCGTCTCGCCGTATTGAAAGACATG
>JGI24033J26618_1000002_pt1 | contig 48750 bp, 47 predicted proteins | sample KBSMisM7withPhiX_FD_26618 | JGI IMG/M metagenome (IMG submission 26618)
CGGGCGGGGGAAATTTTCATGGCGGCAATCTATGCGCGGGAGGGATACAATTCCAGCCATCCCGATTATGAGCCACGACATCCAGGATTTCGTCACCCGCGGCGCGCAGAAGATTACGCCCGTGGACATCGCGCAACTCGAGCAGCAGCTTCCGCTGGTGGTCGCCAAAATCATCGAGGCCGAGCCGGCGCGGCAGCCGCATTTGCGCGCGCAAGCGGAGTTCCTCGTGCGCTACGTGGAGGATTGCCTGGAGAGCCAGTTTGCGCCGGAGGATCTGGCGGCGCTGGCCGAGGCGATCTTTGCGTTGATGTATCTGCACAAGGGCGCGGACATCATTCCCGACGACATTCCGGAAGTCGGCTACGAGGATGATTCGGCGGTGGTGCGCACGGTGCTGGGGCGCCACGCGGAGGAGTTCGCGCGCTTTGCCGCGCACAGCGAGCTGACGGTGCCGTCGGCGGACTCGTAATTTTTGCGTTGGGCGCAGCGGCGGGTTGCAAATTGCGGGCAAACGTGGCGATTTGTGGACGCATGAAGTGGCTGCCTTTCCTCGTTGCGCTGCTTGCGCTCTCCGCCTGTAAGAAACCGAAGCCCGCGACCGCGCCGCCGGTGAGCGTCGAGACGCCTGCGCCGGCGGATGCGGCGAATACGGCCGGGGCCGACGTGCAGGCGCCGGCGGAGGTGAACATGGATCCGCAGGCGCTGGAGAATCAGCGCGTGAAGGGAGAGGTGCTCAAGCGCATCGATCTCATGCCGGAGTTGACGCCGGAGATGAAGGACAAGCTCTACGTGCAGGTGGATCGTGCACGGGCGATGGGCAAGGTGATCACGATCCCGTTTCCTTCCGGCCGCATGAAGCTCAATGACGCGGAGATTGCGGCGATCGGCGAGAAGCTCAAGCTCGCGCAGGTGCGTCAGCTCACGGACGATCCGTCGGTGATTTTCGTGGTGCTGGGATTTGCGGACAAGAAGGGCGATCCGAAGCAGAACCAGGAAATTTCCCTCGCGCGGGCCAACAGCGTGCTCGATGCGCTGCAGCATCGTTTCAACCTGCTGAACGTGATGCACGCGGTCGGCATGGGCAGCTCGGAGATGTTCGACGCCGCGAACCTGGACAAGAATCGCGTGGTCGAGCTATGGGCCGTGCTGCCGTGAGGAGAGTTGATGGTTGAGAGTTGATAGTTGAGAGGGAGTCCCGCTTGAACGAGGAAACTGCCATTGGCATCGAAGTCGTCGCTTTGCGGGATGGGCTGGTTTTTGGCCGCTCGGCGGATGCGGATGTCGTGCTGGCGGATGCGTCGGTTTCGCGGCGGCATCTGGCGCTGCGCGGCGGACGCGACGGCTGGGAGGTGGAGGACCTTGGCAGCAAGAGCGGGAGCTGGCTGAACGGGCGATTGTTCCGGCGGGAGCCGCTGACCTACGGCGACGTGCTCGCGCTGGGGCCGTTTGCGTTTCGTTTCGATGGGTGTGCGTTGCGACGGGCGATGGCGGGGGCTGGCGCGAGCGTGCGCGCGATTGGGCTGAGGAAAACGGTGGGAGCGACGCGGGTGCTCGACGGGATTTCGCTTGCCATCGAGCCGGGACAATTCGTCGGCGTGATCGGGCCGAGCGGGGCGGGAAAATCGACGCTGCTCGACGCTCTCTGCGCGCTGCGGCCGGCGGACGAGGGTGCGGTCTTCATCGACGGGCGCAGTCTTTATGCGGATCCGGAACTGCTGCGCGATGAGTTTGGCTACGTGCCGCAGGACGACATCGTGCCGCAGGAGCTTTCGGTCGAGGCGGCGCTGGGCTACAGCGCGCGGCTGCGGCTGCCGAAGGGGACGCCGCTGGTGGAGCGACGGCGGCTGGTGGCGCGAACGCTCGACGCGCTGGGCCTCGCGGAGCGGGCGGCAACGCGGGTCGGCCAGCTCTCCGGCGGGCAGCGGAAGCGCGTGAGCGTGGCGGCGGAATTGCTGAGCCGGCCGCGTTTGCTATTCCTGGACGAGCCGACGTCGGGGCTCGATCCGCGGGCGGAGTTCGCGCTGATGGAGGTGCTGCGGCGACTGGCGGCGAATGGCTGCACGATCGTCTGCACGACGCACGTGATGGAGAACGCCTACTTGATGGATCGGCTGGCGATCCTGAGCGCGGGGCGGCTGATTTTTTTTGGCGAGCCGGAGGTGGCGCGGACGCATTTTGGCGTCGAGCGGCTGACGCAGATTTACGAGCAACTCGATGGCGGAGAGGCGGCGCAGGAATGGACGCCGCCGGCGGTGGAGCGGCCGGAAGCGCGTCCGGCGGAGGCGCGGGAGCCGTCGCACCGGCCGGCGGCGTTGCCGATCCTGCTGCGGCGGGAGTGGGCGACGCTGGTGGCGGATTGGAAGAATCTCGCGCTGGCGCTCGGCCAGCCGGTGTTGATCGGCGCGCTGGTGACGTGGGTGAGCGGCGACGCGGCGCTGATTTTGTTTTTCGCCTACATCGCGACGTTGTGGTTCGGCTGCGGAAACGCGGCGCAGGAGATCGTGAAGGAACTGCCGATGTTTCGGCGGGAGCGTTTGATCGGGCTGGGAAGGAATGCGTATCTGCTGGCGAAGACGCTTTCGCTGGCGAGGCTGACAGTCGCGCAAAGCCTGCTCACCTATGGTGTGATGCAGCTCGGCGCGTGGCTGGCGAGCGGGCATGGGATTGGCGGAGCGGTGGGCTGGCAGATGGCGGGATTGATTGCGACGAGCTTTGCGGCGGTGGGGATCGGGCTGGCGATTTCGGCGCTGGCGCGGTCGGTGCTGCAGGCGGTGATGCTGGTGCCGCTGGTGCTGATCCCGCAGATTTTGTTCTCGGGGTTTACGCCGCCGGCGGGGGAATTGACGGCGGGACCGTATGCGGTGTCGCGCGTGATGCCGAGCGCGGCCGTGCAAAGCGTGATGGACGTGAGTCTGCTGTGGGGGCGGCAGGTCTCGGGCTACACGCGGGTGGATTTCCCGTCGGCTTTCTCGAATCTCAACCGCGGCCGCGCGCTGCGGAATGGGCAGGTCTTTATGAACGCCGGGCCGGCGTGGGCGGGGCTGGGGACGCTGGTGGCCTGGGTGCTGGCGACCTACGGGATCGCGTGGGGCGCGCTGCGGCGACGGGAGCGGGGGTAGGACGTAAGCGACGGACGGCTCGGCGAGCCGGCCGATTTTTCTGGTTGGGTGAGGGGCTGCCGCCTGACTACCGGAGGCCGTAGAGGCGGATTTGGTCGCGCTTGCCTTTGAGCTCGTGAGTGCCGAGGTCGAGGTAGCTGTCGGCGGGCTCGGCGAGTTGGACGAGGAAGTCGTCGGAGAGAACGAGGCGCTGCCCGAGGGGCTTCATGACGCTCTCGATGCGAAAGGCGGTATTCACGGCGTCGCCGATGATGGTGGCGTCGCGCTGGGCGACGAGGCCGATGTTGCCGCAGGTGACGTTGCCGTGGTGGAGGGCGACGGCGATGCGGAAGGGGGGGGCACCGTCGAGGGGCCAGCGCATGGCCTCGGCGAGGGTGAGGAGTTTGCGACCGACGCCGAGGGCGGAGTGGGCTTCCTTGCGAGCGGAGTCGAGCGGACTCCAGTAGGCGAGGATGGCGTCGCCGATGAATTTGTCGATGGTGCCGCCGCTTTGCTGGACGAGGTTGCCGGCGGTGCGGAACCATTCGCCGAGGGTGCGGGCGAGGATTTCCTCGGGGAGCTGCTCGCTCATGGTGGAGAAGCCGCGGATGTCGCAGACCATGATGGCGACTTCGGCGGCTTCCTCGATGCCGGTATCGGTGCCGGCGAGGGTGAGGTCGTAGCCGCTGTCGACGGCGGCGTCCTCGATCTGCTCGAAGTGGAGTTCGTTGGTGGTGATGCGGATGATGGAGCCGTGGCGCAGCGTGAGGGGAGTGATGACGCGGCGGCCATCGACGAAGGTGCCGTTGCGGCTGCCGAGATCCATGATCTGGTATTCGTAGGCGTTGTGGCAGCGGATGATGGCGTGCTGGCGCGAGACGTGGGGGCTGAAGTGCAGGGAGACGGTGTTGTCCTTGCTGCGGCCGATGGTGGCGGTGTTGGCGATTTCGATCTCGAACGGTTCCCCGGTGGGAGGATGGACTTTCAACTTCGCGCGCATGAACGGGCATTCTTAACACGAAGGGCGGCCGGCGACAGGCGGAAAAAGCGGGAGAGGGTTCCGTCTTGCGGAGATTCCGCGGGCGCGGCTAGTTTGCGCGCATGATTCGCTCGCTCGTGCTCGCGGTTGCGTTGGTTTGCTCGTCTTCGTTTCTTCGCGCGCAGGAGGCCGCGCCGACGCCGGAGGAGAAGCCGCCGGTGGTGCAGGCCGCCGCGCCGGACGCGGTGAAGGCACTGGCGGGGAAGAAGGCGACGGTGGAGGGGAAGATCACGCGCATCGGGGCGACGGAGTCGGGCGGGATCACGTTCATCAACTTCGGTGGCGGGCCGAATGCGTTCGTCGCAGTCGTCTTCAAGTCGAACTACGCGGCGTTTCCCGACGGCTTCGACAAATACAAGGGGCAGACGGTGAGGGTGACGGGGCCGGTCGCGATCTACAAGGAGACGACGCCGCAGATCGTCGTGAAGGCGCCGGAGCAGATCGAGATCGTGCCGGCGGCCGAGGCCTCGCCGACGCCTACCAATTAGGGACGGTTATGCGATGCGGCGGCTGGGCACGCGTTTTGGAAGAAGCTGAGGGCGTGCCGCGTAGGAGGGCTGGCTGAGCCTCGGTTTTACGTCTGGGCGCGGGGCACGAGCAGGCGCTCGGCGTATTTCGCGAGCAGGTCGAACTCGAGGTTCACGCGGTCGCCGATGCGGAGGTCGCCGAGGTTCGTCTCCGCGCGGGTGTGCGGAATGATCCAGACGGTGAAGTGGTCCGCCGCGAGCGTGGCGACCGTGAGCGATACGCCATTGATGGCGATGGAGCCCTTGGGCACGACGTAACGCGCAAAGTCGGCCGGCAGCTCGAAGGTGAGGCCGAGATCGGGACCGGCCGCGCTCACGTCGAGCACGCGGGCGGTGCCGTCGATGTGGCCCTGGACGAAGTGGCCGCCGAGGCGGGCATTTGCGGCGAGGGCGCGCTCGAGATTGACGCGCGAGCCAGGGCACAGGTCGCCAAGATTCGTGACGCGGAGGGTTTCCGCGAGGAGGTCGAAGCGGAGGGTTTCCGGCGCGATCTCCGCGACGGTGAGGCAGCAGCCATTTACCGCGATGCTCTCGCCGAGAATGGCCGCACCGGCGAGGGCGGGCGTTTCGACGAAGAGCTGGCGCCCCTCGGGGGTAGCGGAAAATTCGCGAACGGTGGCGGTGGTTTCGACGAGGCCGGTGAACATGGGAAGCTAGAAGATCGCCCAGCGCGAGAAGAAGAGCAGCGAAATGAATGCGAAGATGGGCAGGAGGATTGGCGTCGCGAAAAGGAAGAGGTAGGCGAAGAAGCCGGGGGTGCGGACGCCGAGCTGCTGCGAAATGCTTTTCACCATGAGGTTCGGGCCGTTGCCGATGTAGGTGAGCGCGCCGAAGAAGACTGCGCCGAGCGAGATGGCGACGAGGAGATGGTTGTTGCTCGCGATGAACTGCAGGACATGGGCGGGCGAGTCCATGCTGAGGCCCTCCGCGCCCATCGCGGCGGCGAGGAAGGTCAGATACGTCGGGGCATTGTCGAGGAATCCGGAGAGCAGGCCGGTGAACCAGTAGAACTGCGCGGGCTCGGTGAGGCCGAGGCTCTTCGAGTGGAGCTGGAGGTAGTCGAGCGCCGGCACCATCGTGGCGAAGATGCCGACGAAGAGCCAGCCGACCTCCTTGATCGGCGCGAAGCTGAAGTGGTTCGACTCATGCACGGCGCGCTTGGTCGTGAAGTAGGACGCCACCGCGGCCGCGATCATGAGCAGGTCGGGAATCGGAAAGGGGAGAATCTTGTGGAGGAACACGCCGGCGAGAATGAGCGCGAGGAAGAGAATGTTGTGCAGGCCGTCGAAGCGCCATTCCTCGTGCGCGGTCTCCCGCTCGCGCACGTCCCGCGGGGCGCGGCGGAAATTAAGGACATCGAAGACGGTGAAGACGCCGATGAGGAGCGCCAGCACGATGAGCCACGCCACCCAGCAGTGCTCGATCACCCACAGAAACGGCACGCCTTTGAGGAAGCCGAGGAAGAGTGGCGGATCGCCGATCGGGGTGAGGCAGCCGCCGACGTTGCTGACGATGAAGATGAAGAAAACGATGTGGAACGCCGTGATGCGGTAGCGGTTCATCCGGATCCACGGACGGATGAGGAGCATCGAGGCGCCGGTTGTGCCGATGACGTTGGCGACGAGCGCGCCGATGAAGAGAAACAGGGCGTTGATCCACGGGTGCGCCTCGCCCTTGACCGTGATGTGAATGCCGCCCGCCACGATGAACAGCGAACCGATCAACGAAATGAAGCTGAAGTATTCGTGCGCGACCTCCAGCATGCGGGGCGTGTTTCGCAACGCGAAGACGTAGTAGGCGGTGGTGATGGCGCCGAGGCCGACGGCGACCCTCGGATAATTGTGCTCCCACCAGTGCAGATGAACGAAGGGCATCACCGCGATGCTGAGCAGCATGATCGCAAAGGGCAGAATCATCCACGGATTCGGGTCGGTGACGGCGACCGTCTCGGCGAGGGTGACGAACATGCGGTTTTTTAATGGACAGATTGGCCCGAGGCAACAAGCTCGTTGGCCCTCGATGCGCAAGTTACCGCCTATTCCCGGAATTCTCTTCCTGCTGCTGGGCGGCTGCGCCTCGGTGAGCGTGGATCGCGTGGAGAGAGCCGTTTCGCCGGCGGTGCGGCCGGACTGCATTTACGTGCAGGAGTTTGTCGCGCCGCGCAATGTCTTTCGCGTGGACCGGCGAGGCGTGAGCCTCGAGGAGTTTCGGGCGACGATGGTGCGGCAACTTGCCGTGGCGACCGCGGCGCGGATCACGAAGCGCATCGGGCCGGCGCAGGCCATTCCGCGCACGGCGGCAGTGCCGGAAGCCCGCGCCTGGCTCGTCACAGGACGATTCGTGCGCGTGAACCAGGGCAGCCGCGCCTTGCGCACCGCGGTTGGATTCGGCCTCGGCGGCACGAAGCTCGAGACGGAGGTCTCCGTCTATGACCTCTCGACGCGCAAGCCGCGGGAAATTTTCCGCTTCGTCACGACGGGAGGCTCGAACGCCATGCCGGGCGTGGCGCCGGGCGCCGTCGTTCCCAATCTCTGGCTGCTGAGCCTCGATACGCTTATAAAGATGGGACCGGGATTGAGCGTGGATATGATTAGGACTTCCCGTGAGATCGTCGCTGTGCTTTCTGAATGTATGGCGCAGGAGGGATTTTTGCCTCCAAAGAAGATTTATCGCGCCAAAAAACTTGGGAAATGGCCATGAGCAACCTTCCGATTCCCTCCGCGCTCGAACATCTCACCGCCCTGGATGTGCTGATCGTCGAGGACGATCCCGTCACCCGCGCGCTGCTCGACCGCATCGTGCGCAAGCGTGGTCATCTCACGGTGCCGTGTGAGAGCGCCGAGGTGGCCCTTGCGCGGCTGATGGAGCGCTTCTATCCGATCATCCTGCTCGACGTGCAGCTTCCGGGTATGAGCGGGCTGGAGCTCTGCCGTCACCTGCGCGGGCAGCCCGACGGCGACCAATATTACATCCTCGTCGGCACCGGCAACGACAAGCCGGAGGACCTTCGCGACATCCTCGACGCCGGTGCGAGCGATTACGTGGCGAAGCCGTATCACCCGGATTTTCTCAACGTGCGCCTCACCGTCGCCGAGAAGCAGGTGAAGGAAATCGCCGCCCGCAAACGCCTCGAGCGCGAGCTGAAATTCCTCGCGACGCGCGACCCGCTCACCAAGTTGTTGAACCGCAGCCAGCTCGAGCCCGCGTTGTTCGCGGCGATCCAGGCGACACATGACGGCCGCCACGCTGCCGTGCTCTACCTTGACCTCGATAATTTCAAGGTCGTGAACGACACCCTCGGCCATGATGCCGGCGACCGACTGCTGCTGACCTTGACGGGGCTCATCAAGACGACCACGCGCCCGCAGGACGAGGTCGTGCGTTTCGGCGGCGACGAGTTTGTCATCATTCTCACCGATGCAAGCGTCGACCAGGCAATGGGCGTGGCCGGCCGGTTGCGCGAGAAACTCGACGAGTATCGCTTTCTCGATTCCGGCATGAGTTTCCGCGTGGGCGCGTCCATCGGCGTCGCGCCGGTGAACCCGTTGCTGACCCCGGCGGAGATCCTCGTGGCGGCGGATTCCGCCTGCTACGCGGCAAAGGCGCACGGCCGCAATCGCGTCGAGCTCCACAGCGAAAGCGACAGCGCGATCGCGAAGCTCATCGCGGATACGGATTGGGCCACGCGCATTGGCGAGGCGATGCGGGACGGCAGTCTCGAACTCTGGTTCCAGCCCGTGGTTTCCAGCCGCGACGGCAAACTGCTTTATCAGGAGGCGTTGCTGCGCTACATCGCGCCCGGCCAGACAATCATCATCAGTCCCGGCGCATTTTTGAGCTCCGCGCATCGCTCGGGCCAGGGCGCGAAGCTCGACCGCTTCGTGATCGACGCGGCGTTCAAGATTCTGACCGAATATCCCGATCTCGTGCTGGGCGTGAATTTGTCCGCGCCGTCGTTCAACGATCACGATCTCATCAATCACGTGCAGGCCGCGCTCTCAACGCACCCCATCGATCCTTCGCGGCTGCTCTTCGAGATCACCGAGACGGAGATCATGTCGAATCTCGACAAGGCCCGCGAGGTGCTCGGCGAGATGGAGCGGATGGGCTTGAAGACGGCGCTCGACGACTTCGGCGCCGGCTTTTCCTCGCTCGCCTACTTGAAAAATCTGCCGGTCGATCACCTCAAGATCGACTGCACGTTCATTCGCGATCTGCCGAAGAATCATTTCAACCAGGCTATCCTTCGCGCGATTCGCGAAGTCGCCCGCATTCGCGACATCAAGACCGTCGCCGAGTGCATCGAGACGCGGGAGCAATACGACCTGCTGGGCGAGTTGGGCATCGATTACGCGCAGGGCTTTTTCATCGGGCGCCCGCGCTCGCGGCCCTACACGCAGGACGAACTGCGCCTCAAGGAGTAGCCGCGCCGCGGCATCTTTTCACTTGCCCGTGCGGGCGGATTCGGCGAGTTTCGCCGTCCGACCTCGGGGGCATAGCTCAGTTGGTAGAGCGCGTCGTTCGCAATGACGAGGTCAGGGGTTCGATCCCCCTTGCCTCCATTTTTTCGCCACTTTTTGGCGGCGGTTCAATACAGGAACGTATCCTGCGGCGGGTCGGTTTTTTCGATGACGCCGTTTTCGATGAGCGGCATGCGCTGGCCGCCGACGATGGGGAACGTCGCCTTGCCGGTGACCTTCACCCACGTCATTTCGCGGAGGTCCGGCTTGTCCTTGGGGGCGACTGGTAGCGCGACGGGTTGCGCGTCCGCGGCGCAACACGTCATGAACATGCGGATGACGTCGTAGCGATCGCCTTTCGGGTTGTTCGATTTGGCGGGCATCAACTGGCCGATCACTTCGATGGGCTTGTTCTCGAGCTCCGCGCGCATGTCGGGTAGCTGGGCGGCGTAGAGGAAATCGACGACTTCGGCCTGGAGATTGCCCCGGGCGGTTTTCGGGAAGGAGTATTGGTCGGCGGGGGCTGCGCTGCTCGCAGTCTGGCTGGAAGAATTGTCGTCGGGCAGGGCGGGCTCCACGGTTGCGGGCGAGGAAGAATCGGCCGCGGGCGCGGGGGGCGCGACTTGCGCCGGCGGTGGCTGGGCGGCGGGGAGCTGGGAAATGTCCTGCACGTAGGTGCGATTGCCGATCGTGCTGGCGCCGAAGCTGTCCTGCGAATTGCTGAAGGCAATGAGGAGCGGACCGACGAGCACGAGGGCGAGCAGCACGCCGCGGATCGACGAGCGTTTCGACGACGGGGCGCAGGATGCTTCGACCTCGGGCGCGACGAGAACGAGCGCCGAGAAAACGACCAGCGCGCAGCCCGCGGCGAGGGCGAAGGGTTGGAAGGTCGGGTGGAGATAGGCGGTGATGCGGCCGGTGAAATACATGGCGCACAGGACGGTGCCCCAGACAATGAGCACGCCCGCGGTGAGGAAGCGATGGAGGAGGGAGTTCATGATGGAGTGAGGGAGAGAGCGAAGAGGACTTTCAGGCGCATGCAGATGAGGCCGACCAGCAGGAACAGCCCGACGACCAGGCCGAGGACGAAACGTTTCCGAAAGACGGCGGAGTAGATGAAGATGAGCTTGAGATCGACCATCGGGCCAAAGACGAGGAACGCGAGTTTGGAGACGGTCGGAAACATGACGAAGGTCGCGGCGATGAAGGCGTCCGTCGTGCTGCAGAGGCAGAGCGTGGCGGCGAGCGCCATCAGCGCGCCGGTGGCGAGCCAGTCGTTCATCGCGAGGGGCAGAATGACTTCCTGATTCACCGAGGTGTTGAACACCGCGGCGACCGCGGCGCCGAAGACGAAATAGACGCTCATGTTGAGGAAATCGTTCACGCAGACGGCGAGCGCGCCCCACAGTCGGGTCGGGATGCCGCCCTGTCCGCCGCCGGCGGCGAGGCCCTGTGGATGAGCGATGTCGGCGATGACTTCAGGCCGCAGGACGTGGCGCAGCGGAAGGTTGTGGACGGCCATGCCGACGACGACCGCGATGACGTAAGCGACGCCGAGGCGCAGCGCGGTGATGTCGAATGGCGCCTGCCCGCGAAAGGCGGCATACGTGCTGAGCGCGACGATGGGATTCACCACCGGCGCGGCCAGCATGTAGGTGATCGCATTTGCGGGCGGCAGGCCCTTGGCCATCAGGCGACGGATGATGGGCACCACGCCGCACTCGCACATCGGGAAGATGATGCCGAGCAATCCGCTGACGAGCGCCCCGGCGTAGGGATTGCGCGGCAGCAGGCGCGTCATCCAACGCGCGGAGAGGAATTGATCGATCAATCCCGAGATGACCGTCCCGAGCAGCAGAAACGGCACGCCCTCGAGCAGAATGCTCAGGAATGCGAAGCTGAAGTCGGGGAAGTTAAAGTGAAACGCGCCGCCCATGGCCTACGCCGGCACGGCGCCGAAGAGCTGTGCCGCGCGCGCCCGAATGGGCTCCGGATCGATCGCAGGACCGATCAGCACTGCCAGCGGATGGCTGAGCCGCGTGGTGCCGCCGATCGGCAGCCATTGTGCCGGGCCGGATTCCACCTTTTGGAACACATGATATTCGTCGGGCGATTCCACCAGGCGGGCAAGCCCCTTCACGCGAATCACCTCGGGCGGCAACGCCGCGAGAAACGACGTGAGCGCAGCGCGGGAAACCGTCTCCGGGAGGTCGATCTGCATCGAGGCAAAATGATGCGCCGCGTGGCCATGTTCCTTGTGATCGTGCTCCGACTCTTCGTGATGATCGTGATCGTGGTCGTGGCAACACCCGCATTCCGCATCGTGGGCGGCGAAGCTGCGGCCGGCGAGAGTGCGCACGGCGGCGGAGGCGGAGTGGATTTCGAGAGCGAGTTCCTCGGGTTCAACGCACGGCGCGCTGATGCCGTGGGTTTCCAGCGAATGCCGCACGGCTGCAAGCCGCTTCGCGTCGATCTCCGCGAGCCGCGAGATGAACAGGAAGTTCGCCGTGCGAGCCTGCTCGAGTTCGAGGACGTTGTGCCAGAATCGCTTTTGCCAGCGTTGCCCGTCGATGACGGAAAGCTGGATCGGCTGGGTGAAGCGTTCGAGTGCCGGCTCGAGCGAGAGCAACTCGACGAGCTCCTCGGCGTCGGTCGTGCCGTTGGTCTCGATCACGAGCACGCGGCCGGGAACGTGCTCGAATGCTTCCAGCGCGCCGAGCAATTCGTCGCGCGATCCGCAGCAGACGCAGCTGCCGCTGATCGGCACGATGGATTCCGCGAGTTCGCGCAGCTGCTCCGCATCGACGCGGGCGTTTTGGTAGTCGTTGATGATGACGTGAGGATCGAGACCCTGCGCGCGAAGTTGCGGCAGGAGATTGCGCAGATAGGTGGTCTTGCCCGCGCCGAGAAAGCCGACGAGCAGAAGGAGTGGTGTCATGATGGATTCGAAAATTGGAAATGAGTGGGGCGCACCCGTTCGGATGCACCATTTGACAAGCGAGGGCGAGCCCGCTTTGGGTCGCCAAAAAATCACCGAAGGACGATCAGGCGACGGGCGGAGCGCGTTCCTGCGCGCAATTCCGAAGGGCGCCGACCGGCTGGTGAACCGAAGCGAACCGGGGCGTGGGAATTGCGGTGAAATGGACGGGAACGAGGGCGAGGTCCGGCAAATCGGGCTGATCGATTTGCCCGGCGAGGACCGCGGTAACGGCGCAGACGTGATCCGGCGCGTCGGCGTCGCCGTGCAAATGGTGATGCAGCCAGGAACTTCCCGCCATCGCGATGGCCAGGAGATGGCCGAAAATCAAAAGCAGCGCGCATGCTTGCCTGGCTGAATGGGAGACCCGCTGCATCCTGGTTCCTCGCTCGGTCAGTTGGCGCGATTTGTCAAATCTTCCGGAACTTTCCGGATCTTTTTAATTTTGGAGATCGAGGCGAATTCGGGTCCGACGATTACCTTTCTGAAGGCGACGCGGTAATTCAGCCGCGATTTCCGGTGCGGCGGGTGCTGGTCGCGGCGGTTTCGCCCCCGGCGAGAGCGGCGCGGAGTCTGGCAGGAAAGCGTTTCCAGTGATCCACCAGCCGCTCCAGCTTTTCCAGGGTTTCCGGACTGACATGATGCTCGATGCCTTCGACGTCGCGGGAGACCACGGAGCGGTCGAGTTCCAGGAGGCCGAGGAATTCGGTGAGCAGGACGTGGCGGGTGCGGATGCGGCGGGCGACTTCGGCCCCGCGCGGGGTGAGCGTGAGGCCCCGGTATTTCTCGTAGGTGAGGTAGCCGTCGCGACTGAGCCGCTGGACCATGATGGAGACCGTCGGGCGGGTGATTTTCAGCAGGGCGGCGATGTCGGACACGCGCGCGTAACCCTTCGTCTCGATCAATTCGTAGATGCGCTCGAGATAATCCTCCGCACTGACGGTAAGCGGCTTGGCGGAAGCGGACACGGCGGGAAATTAGCAGTGGAGCCGGTCGAGGGGCAATCGCGAAGGATCAGGCGAGGTGGCCGCTCCCTCGCAACGCGGTGACGATCTCGGCGGCGGCCGTGCTGCGGTTCAACGCGTAGAGGTGCAGGCCGGGGGCTCCGGCCTCCAGCAGTTGACGGCAAAAATCGATGGTGAAGGCGATGCCGCGCTTGCGCGTCTCGACCCGATCGTCCGCCACGGGTTCCAGCCGCTCGCGCAACGCGGCGGGAACCGACGCACCGCAGACGTTGCAGAACCGCACAAGGGCCGGCCAATCGGTGACGGGGAGGATGCCCGGAAGAATGCGCGGGACGCGGCCGAGCGACGCGGTGAGGTGATCGCGCAGTTCGACGTAGAGTCGCGGCTCGAAAAAACACTGCGTGATCGCGGCGCAGGCACCCTTCTCGAACTTGCGGCGGAGATTTTCCCAATCGGCTTCGCGCGAAATGGCGTCGGGGTGTCTTTCCGGAAAGGCTGCGCAGAGCACGGCGAAGCGGCCGTCCTCGCGGATGAGATCGATGAGGTCGCTCGCGTATTCGCAGCCGCCGTCGGTGGGCGTGAAGCGCGGCTGGCCCTTCGGCGGATCTCCGCGCAGGGCGAGGAGGTTCTCGATGCCGTGGGCGGCGTATTCGTCGAAGAGGCCGCGCAGTTCGGCCTTTGTTGCATTCACGCAGGTGAGGTGGGCCATTGCGGGAACGTTGGTGTTTCGCGAGATGTGCTCGATCACTTCGCGGGTCTTTTCCCGCGTGCCACCCCCGGCGCCGTAGGTCACGGAGACGAAGTCGGGCCCGTGCGGCATGAGCTGCTCGATGGTGTCCTCCAGCGTGTGCCAGCCGCGCTCGTTGCGGGGCGGGAAAAATTCGAAGGAAAGGGTGCGCGGTTTGTGCGCGAGGAGGTCGTCCAGTCGCATGGTGCGGTGATTATCCGCGCCGCCGCCCGGGGTGCAAGCCGCGGGCCGCATCGGGACACGGAAAAGACAAAACAATAAAAGTTTGACTAGACTATCTTTTGACGTAAATACAAAGCCCATGCGACTGGGGGAAGAGGAACAAAAAGACGGCGTGCCGGCGCCGGGAATGAGGGCCGCGACGAGGCCGGACGAAAACGCCTGGCGACGGGAAGCGGTGGCGGTGAGCCTGCCGGAGGTGCATCGCAGCATCATGGTGCCGGGGAAGGCGCCGTTCTGGCGGAAAATGCTGGCGTTTGCGGGGCCGGGCTTTCTTGTCGCGGTCGGTTACATGGATCCGGGCAACTGGGCCACCGATCTCGCGGGCGGCGCGCAGTTTGGCTACACGCTGCTGGCGGTCATCCTGATCTCGAACCTGATGGCGATTTTGCTCCAGCATCTTTGCGTGAAGCTGGGCGTGGCGACGGGGCGCGATCTTGCGCAGGCCTGTCGCGATCATTATTCGACGCCGACGGTCTGGTTCCTGTGGGTGCTTTGCGAACTGGCCATCGCGGCCTGCGATCTTGCCGAGGTGGTGGGCTCGGCGATTGCGCTCCAACTGCTCTTCGGCATTCCACTGGTGTGGGGATGCATCATCACCTGTCTCGACGTGCTGGCGGTGCTTTACCTGCAAAACCGGGGCTTTCGCATGGTGGAGGCGCTGGTCGTCGTGCTCATTGCGACGGTCGGCGGCTGTTTCGCGGCGGAGTTGTTTTTCGCGAAGCCCAGCCTTACCGGCGTGATGCTGGGCTTCGTGCCGAGCGCGGAGATTTTGAAGAACCAGAACATGCTCTACGTGGGCATCGGCATTCTGGGCGCGACGGTGATGCCGCATAATCTCTACCTGCACTCGTCCATCGTGCAGACGCGCAATTTCGAGCGGACGCCGGAGGGCCGGCGCGAGGCGATCAAGTTCGCGACGATCGATTCCTCCGCGGCGCTCATGTTTGCGCTCTTCATCAACGCGGCGATCCTCATTCTTGCGGCCGCGACGTTCTACGGCACGAGTCATCAGGATGTGGCGTCGATCCAGGACGCCTACCATCTGCTCAGCCCGACGCTTGGCGTGGGAATCGCGAGCACGCTCTTTGCGCTCGCGCTACTGGCCTCGGGTCAAAACGCGACGCTCACCGGCACGCTCGCCGGACAGATCGTGATGGAGGGTTTCCTGAACTTCCGCATCACGCCCTGGCTGCGGCGGTTGATTACGCGGGGCATCGCGATCATTCCCGCGGTGTGCGTCATCGGATTTTATGGCGAGAGCAAAACGACGGAGCTGCTCGTGGCCAGCCAGGTGGTGCTGAGCATGCAGCTTGGCTTTGCGGTGGTCCCGCTTCTGCGATTCACGGGTGAGAAGGGCAAAATGGGCGAGTTCGTGAACCCACTTTGGATCAAGATTCTCGGCTGGACGACGGCTGTCATCATCATCACGCTCAACGTGAAGTTGCTCTTCGATATTTTTGCGCCGGAGCCCGTTCGCAAGGCTTTCTACGGCTTCCTCGGCCTTCCCATGGAGTAACGCCATGTATCGCACGATTCTCATTCCCCTCGAAAACGGACCCTCGGACCAGGCCATCCTCGATCACATCCGGCCGCTTGCGAAGCTGACCGGCGCCAGTCTGCTGCTCATCCATGTGGCGGACGGATTTGCGGCGCGGAATTTCGATCAGCTGAATCTCGCGGAAAGCGACGAGATCAAGGCGGATCGAGCTTATCTCGAAAAACGCGCGAGCGAACTGCGCGGCGAGGGATTCACGGTGGATCATGTGCTGGCGATGGGAGAGCCGTCGGCCGAGATCGTGAAGTTTGCCCACGAGCACCGAGTGGACCTGATTGCGATGGCTACGCACGGACATCGGTTTCTGGGCGATCTCATCCACGGCAGCACGGCGGACAAGGTGCGCCACCTCGTGGCGATGCCGGTCCTGATGCTGCGGGATCCGGCGCGGGCGGCGTAGCGGTTTATCCCTCGCCGAGGTAGGCGGCGCGGATTTCATCATTGGCCCGCAGCGCCGCGCACTCGTCCTGGAGGACGATTCTTCCGGTCTCGAGCACGTAGCCGTAATGGGAAATTTCCAGGGCGAGATTGGCGTTCTGCTCGACCAGCAAAATCGTGAGACCGGTCTCGCGGTTGATTTCGACGATCTTGGAAAAGATCGTCTGCACGAGGATGGGCGCGATGCCGAGAGAGGGCTCGTCGAGCATGAGGCATTTCGGCTGGCTCATGAGCGCGCGGCCAATGGCGAGCATCTGCTGCTCACCGCCGCTCAAGGTTTCCGCGGTTTGTTTGAGGCGTTCCTTGAGGCGCGGAAAAATCGCGAAGATGTGGTCGAGGTCCTTGGGGAAATTCTGTTTGTCGCGGCGCAGGTAGGCGCCCATTCGCAGATTTTCGAGGACGGTGAGATTCGTGAAGACCATGCGGCCCTCGGGGCATTGTGCGAGGCCGCGGGCGACAATTTCGTGTGGTGGCAGGTTGGTGATCGGTTCGCCGTTGAAGGTGATCGATCCGGAGCGGGCCTTGATCAAGCCGGAGATCGTGCGGAGCGTGGTGGACTTGCCGGCGCCGTTCGCGCCGATCAGCGTCACGATTTTTCCCGCGGGTACTTCGAGCGAAATACCGTGCAGCGCCGCGATGGCGCCGTAGTGGACGTGAAGGTCGCGGATCTCAAGCATGGCCGGCTTCCTTGCCCAGATAAGCCTCGATGACCTTGGGGTTGCGCTTGATTTCCGCGGGCGGGCCTTCGGCGATCTTGCTGCCGTAGTCGAGCACAGCGATGCGCTGACAGATTCCCATCACGACTTTCATGTCGTGCTCGACGAGCAGCACGGCGATGCGAAATTTTTCCTGCACAAAGCGGATGAGGTTCATCAGCTCGACTTTTTCCGAGGGATTCATGCCGGCGGCGGGCTCGTCGAGGAGGAGCAGCTTTGGCCGGGTGGCGAGGGCGCGCACGATTTCGAGCCGGCGCTGATCGCCGTAGGGAAGGCATTTCGCGGGCGCATCGTGCATGTCGGCGAGCCCGAAGATGCCGAGCAGCTCCATCGCGCGCGCGCGGATTTCCTCTTCCTCGCGCACGAAGCCGCCGCCGCGCACGAGGGCGTGGGCGATGCCGTGCCGGAGGTGCATGTTCAGCGCGGTGCGGACGTTGTCGAAGACGCTGAGCGAGCCGAAGAGGCGGATGTTTTGAAACGTGCGGGCGATCCCGCGGCGGGTGATCCGCGACGGGCGGTGGCCGGCGATGGATTTGCCGTCGAACGTGATGGCGCCGGAGGTCGGGCGATAGACGCCGGTGATGAGGTTGAAGACCGTGGTCTTGCCCGCGCCGTTCGGTCCGATCAGGCCGAGCATCTCTCCCGCTTCGATGTGAAAATCGAGTTCGGTGACCGCCTTCAATCCGCCGAACTGGATCGTGACCTTGTCGAGCTGGAGGAGCCGGCTCATGCGTTCGGAAGCGGGCGCTTGCGACGGAAGCCGCGGAAATTGCCGAGGAGTCCCTGCGGGCGCGCGATCATCATGATGATGAGCAGCAGGGCGAAGATGATCATGCGGTATTCCTCGAACTGGCGGAGGAACTCGTTGAGAACCGTGAGCAAAATTGCGGCGAGCGTGACGCCGAGCGTGCTGCCCATGCCGCCGAGGATGACCATGACGACGACATCGACGGATTTGAGGAAGTTGAATCCCTCGGGTGTGATGTAGGTGATGAAATGGGCGTAGAGTCCGCCGGCGATGCCCGCGAAGAACGCGCCGATGACGAAGGCGTTCACCTTGTATTTCGTGGTGTTGATGCCCATCGCTTCGGCGGCGACTTCGTCGTCGCGCACGGCGAGGAAGCCGCGGCCGTAGGTCGAGTCCACGAGATTTGCGATCACGTAGATCGTGACGGCCGCGAGCGCATAGGTCCAAAAGAAGCTCGTGTAGGGCGGGATGCCGCCGATGCCGCGCGGGCCGCCGACGGCGTCGGTGTTTTGAATGACGACGCGGATGATTTCGCCGAAGCCGAGCGTGACAATGGCGAGATAATCGCCGCGCAGTCGCAGGGACGGCACGCCGACGAGGAGTCCGGTGAAGGCCGCCGCGCCGCCGCCGACCGCGAGCGCGAGCGGGAAGAGGAGCGAGACGCCGAACGTGCCGCCGCCGAGGATTTTCAGGATCGATGGGCCGGCGAACATCGTGACCGCGCTCGAGACGTAGGCGCCCACGGCCATGAATCCCGCGTGGCCGAGCGAGAACTGGCCGGTGTGGCCGTTCACGAGATTGAGGCTCACGGCGAGGATGATGTTGATGCCGATGAGGATGAGAATGTTCAGCGCGTAGTCGTCGATCTGGTCCGACAGCAGCGAGATGACGAGGCTGCCGGCGATGGCGGCGAGCAGGGCGAGGCGGGACCAGTTCTTCACGGGGCGGCTAGACCTTTTCGCGCTCCACCTTGCCGAGCAGGCCGGAGGGCTTGAGCAGCAGGATGAGAATGAGGATGACGAAGGCGACGGCGTCGCGGAAGCCGGGCGGGATGCCGATATTTTTGCTGTAACCGACGACGAGCGTCTCGATCACGCCGATGAGAATGCCGCCGAGGGCCGCGCCGGGAATATTGCCGATGCCGCCAAGGACGGCGGCGACGAAGGCCTTGATGCCGGGCAGCACGCCCATGAACGGATCGATGGCCTGATAAAGCAGCGCGTAGAAAATGCCCGCCGCGCCGGCGAGCGCGGAGCCGAGGCCAAACGTGAACGAGATGATGACGCTGTTGTTGACGCCCATGAGCGCGGCGGCGGTCGGGTTGAGCGAGAGCGCGCGCATCGCGAGGCCCATGCGGGTGTTCATCACAATGAACCGGAGGCCGACGAGCAGGGCGACGGTGACGACGAGCACGATGAGCTGTTCCGCGGTGACCGTGGGCAGGCCGGAGCCGCCGAGGGTGCGGTTTTCCATCAGCGCGGGAAAGCCGCGGGGCGCGGCGCCGAAGACAAGCTGCGCGGTATATTCGAGCAGCAACGAGACGCCGATGGCGGTGATGAGGACGATGAGGCGCGGACGGTCACGCAGCGGCTTGTAGGTGAGTTTTTCGATAACGATTCCGAGGACGGCGCAGAAGGACATCGCGCAGACGAGAACGATCAAGGCGCTGAGAAGTTCCGGCATGCCGACGAGCCACGGCTTCAGCCAGCGATGGACGTAGAGGCCGGTGAAGGCGCCGATCATGAAGACGTCGCCATGCGCGAAATTGATGAACCGCAGAACGCCATACACCATCGTGTAACCGAGGGCGATGAGGGCGTAGATGGAGCCGAGGGAAAGCCCGTTGATGAGTTGCTGCCCGAGGTTTTCCCAGTTCACGAGCGGCTAGGGCGAGACGGTCTCGACGTATTTGAATTTGCCGTCCTTGATCGTGAGAATAACCGCCGGCTTGTTCGCGTTGCGCGTGGCATCCAGCGTGATCGTGCCAGTGACGGCGGGCAGATTTTTCGTGGCGGCGATGGCGTCGCGCAACGGTTGAGAGTCGGTGGTGCCGGCTTTTTTCACGGCGTTGGCGAGGATCATCGCGGAGTCGTAGCCGAGGGCCGCCATCGCGTCGGGTTCCTCGTGGTATTTCGCGCGGAAGCGGGCGATGAAATCCTGCACGACGGGCGATTGATCCTCGACGGAGAAGTGATTCGAGAAAAAGTTGCCTTCCATTGCGGTGCCGGCGACTTCGACGAGCGAGGGCGAGTCCCAGCCGTCGCCGCCGAGCAGCGGGACATTCAGCCCGAGCTCGCGAGCCTGACTGGCGATGAGGCCGGCTTCGTTGTAATAGCCGGAGACGAGGATGGCCTGCGGATTCGAGCCCGCGATGGACGTGAGCTGCGCCTTGAAGTCCTTGTCGCCCGAGCTGTAGCTCTGCTCGCTCACGACGGTGCCGCCGTTCGCGGTGAGGTATTTCTTAAAAAACTGGCTGAGGCCGACGGAATAGTCCTGCTTCACGTCGGTGAGGATCGCGACGTTTTTCCAGCCTTTCGTCAGCGCGAATTTCGCGAGCACGGTGCCCTGGAAGGGATCGATGAAGCAGATGCGGAAGATGTAATCGCCGACCTCGGTGACCTTCGGATTTGTCGAGGACGGCGAGATCATCGGGATCTTGTTCTGCTGCGCGATCGGGGCGGCCTCGAGCGAGCGGGAGGAGGCGACCTCGCCGAGCAGGGCAACGATGCCGTCGCGGGAAATCAGTTTGCGGACGACGGTCGCCGGCTCGCCGGCCTTGGATTGATCATCCTCGGTGATGAGTTTCACCTTTTTCCCGAGCAACCCGCCGGCGGCGTTGATCTCGTCGATGGCCATCTGAGTGCCCTTGTGCGAGGACTGGCCGAAGCTGGCCGTGCCGCCGGTGAGCGAGGCAAATTCGCCGACGACGATCTCCTCCGCATTTCCGCGGGAGCCGCTCTTTTTGCACCCGGCCACCAAAACTCCGGCCAGAATCGCCGCAAGGACGAGCGTCTTTTTCATCGGGGGCGGATGTTAGGAGCCTGCCTCCGCGAGATCAATTGTGAAGTCGCGATGGTTTTGCCGCCCCGCGGCCGGTTACGAGAGCTGCAGTTCCGGGCGGGCGTCGGGGGTCCAGGGATTGGCCGTGAAGTTCGATTCACGAATTGCGCCCGCAGTGCGGGACGCGAGGGCAAGCACGCTCGCGACGTCGAGCTGCAGATGGTGCGGCGCGAAGGGGGCGAGGTTGGCGGCGGCGAGGTCGAACAGCCGGGCTGCGGGCGCGAGGCGGCGGCCATCCTTTGGATGGTCGGGGCGCAGATGCTGTTTCCGCAAATGCACGAATCCGCCGGCGAGCTGGATGAGTCCCTTGTAAAAGAGCGCGTTTGCGTCGGTGCATTGGAGCCAGAGATGCTCGAGCACGTCGTGGGCCTCGTAATATTCCCCGCGGTTGAAACAGACGAAGTAGCCGGCGTAACAGGGATGCAGCTCGCCCGTGTCGCTGGCGTGCAGCTGCTCCACGAAGGCTTCCATGCGATCGAACTTTTTCATACCGCGATGCGGGCCAATATGTGCTATCTCGTGGCGTTTGCAGAATCCTTTTCGCCCTCAACCTTTGCGCGGGTCATCGCCGCGCCATGAAACCCGGCCATGAGTCCCTGGCTGGTTCTGCTTTTTGCGCTCGGAATTTTTCTGGCCATCGCCTCCGCGGGCATTTCCGCGGTGGAGACCGCGATTTTTTCGATGAACGAGGACCGGCGCCGCAAACTCCGCGTGCGGGACGAGCGGCGGGCGGAGATGTTTGCGACGTTGATGCGGCGCCCGGACGAGGTGGCGAATGCCCTCGTGCTCGCGGGGACGCTGACGAACGTGCCGTTGCTCATCCTGCTCCTCGTGCTTGTCGAGGCGCTTGGCTACGCGGATACGTTTCGCGGCTGGGGCATGCTGGTGGTGGGCTTCGTCGTGGTGGTGGTGCTCTGCGATCTTTTGCCGAAGCTCCTCGCGCTGGCCGCGCCGATTCGGACGACGCGCCTCGGCCTGCCATTCGTGCGGCGGCTCCTGCCCCCGTTCGAGCCATTGGCGGCCTTTCTTCAACGGCTGAGCGAGGGACTCGTGCGCCGCGTGGTGCCGCGCACGGTAGCGCCGATCCGGCATCTCTCCGACGAGGAGCTCGAAACGCTCGTGCAGATCGGGCACGAGGAGGGGACCTTCGACAAATTGGAGAGCGGCCTGCTGCGCGAGGTGATGAAGTTGCGCGGCGAGGCGGCGCGACATTGCATGACGCCGCGGGTGGATGCGTTCACGCTGCCGGACGACCTCACGAACGCGGAGGCCGCGCAGCAGGTGCAGCGCAAGCGCCATCGGTTCGTGCCGGTGCGCGGCGAGACGCTGGACGACATTCTCGGCCTGCTCGACGTGAAGGATTTTCTGCTGCATCCGAGCGCGTCGCATTACACGGAGCGGCTGCGGCCGCCGTCGTTCGTGCCGGAGACGATCAAAGCGCTCGATCTGCTGCGCGCGTTCCTCGGCCATCGCCAGCATCTCGCGATTCTGCTCGATGAATACGGCGGCATCGAGGGGCTCGTGACGTTGTCGGACATCGTCGAGGAGCTGCTCGGCGAAGAAGGGCCGGAGGCGGGCAACGAACTCTACATCGAGCGGCTCGGCGGCGGGCGCCTGCTCGTGGCGGGCGGCGCGGGCCTCGACGACGTGGCCGAGCAGCTCGGCGCGGAACTCGGCGGGCGGGACGTGGAGACCGTCGGCGGCCTAGTGATTGAGCATTTCGGTAACGTGCCGCCACCCGGAGAATCGTTCGTGATCGAGGGCTGGCGTTTCACCGTGCGCCGGGCCACCCGTAAACGCGTGCGCGAGGTGCTCATCGAGCCGGTCGCGGAGCCGCTGCGGAGCGAAGGAGGGGAGGGGAGATGATCTGGTTCGCATTTTTCGCCTGCCTCCTGATCTCGTTCACGTTCTCGGGCATCGAGGCCGGCGTGCTGTCCGTGAACCGCGTGCGGCTGCGGCACAACGCCCGCCATGGCGAGGAGGCGGCGCAAAACCTCGACCGGTTGCTGACGCGCATCGAGCGGCTGATGACGACGGTCATTCTCCTGACGAACGGCGCGAACATCGTCGCGATCACGGTGCTCTACATGCAGTTCACGGCCGCGATGGGACCGTGGGGCGCGGTGGCGGCCCTGCTCGTGGCGCTGCCGGTGTTTGTCTTCGGGATCGAGTTTTTGCCGAAGGCGATTTTCCGGCGCTTCCCGTATCGCACGTTGGTGGTCTTCGTCCGCATTCTCACGGCGGCGGACTGGCTGCTTGCGCCATTCATCAACCTCGGGTCGTTGCTGGTGAAGCCGCTGCTGCGTGCGGGCCGGGAATCGGAGAGCGGGCGGATCGTTTCCGTCGAGGACTTGCGGCGCAGTCTGGCGCTCGGCGAGGCGGGAGGAAAGGGCGCACCGCCGGAGCGGACGCTCATCGATCACATTGTCGCGTTTCGTCCGTTGCGGGCGGCGGATTTGATGCTGGCGCTGGATCGAGTGCCGCGCGTGGGACCGGATACGGCGATTGCCGAGCTCCTGCGCCGGGCCTCGAACGAGGACGCCAGCCGGTTCCTCGTCGTCGAGGAAGACGGCACGGTGAACGGCTTCGTGCGAGTGATCGATCTGCTTTTCGACGGCGTGAAGACCGGTCGCGTGCAATCCTACATGCGCCGCATCGTGTCCGTCGGCGCGGGCGAGCGGGCGATGGATGCATTGAAAAAACTGCGCGACGCGCGGCTGCCCGTGGCGGTGGTTTTGAACGCGGAGCAACAGCCCGCGGGCCTGCTCACCGCCGAACATCTCGTCCGCCGGCTGCTCGGCGGCGCCAAATAAAGCGTCGGGCGGAGACCGCTTGCCAGCGGCGGACGGTTGCCATTTACTCGGCGATCATGTCCACCGAAGGAGCTTCACTTTACTCACGGAAAAATCCGTTCCCGGCCACGCTCGAGGTCAATCGCAAACTCACGCTCGGCGGCTCGGAAAAAGACACGCGCCATTTCGAGATTTCGCTGGCGGGATCCGGTCTTGATTACGAGGTCGGCGACTCGCTCGGGGTGTTCCCGAAGAACGATCCCGCCCTCGTCGAAAAAGTCCTCGAGACGCAGGGCTTCAGCGGCGACGAAATCGTGCCGAGCGCCGACAAGGTGCCGATGCCGCTTCGCCAGGCCCTCTCGGAGAGCTACATCATCACCTCGCCGGACAAAAAGTTGCTCGGCGCCATCGCGGAGAAGGACTCGGCCGCCGAGTTTCTCAAGGATCTGCTCGATCCGAGTTTCAAGACCGGCCTCGAGGAATATCTCTGGGGCCGCGACGTGCTCGATCCGCTCCTGGAATTCACCGCCGCGAAGTTCACGCCCGAGGAATTTGTCGGTTGCCTCCGCAAGCTCCAGCCGCGCCTGTATTCCATTTCCTCGTCGCGAAAAGCGGTCGGGGAAAACGTGCATCTTACCGTCGCGGTGGTTCGCTACTCAGCTTACAATCGTCCCCGCGCCGGCGTGGCCTCGTCCTTCCTCGCGGAGCGGGCTGACGGACGCGGTGCGATCCCGGTGTTCTACCATACGGCGAAGCATTTCCGCGTGCCGGAGGAGCCATCGACGAACATGATCATGGTCGGTCCGGGCACGGGCATTGCGCCGTTCCGCGCGATGCTGCAGGAGCGCGCGGCCACGGGCGCGAGCGGCAAGAACTGGCTGTTCTTCGGCGAGCAGCGGTCGTCGAGCGACTTCTTCTACCGCGACGAATTCGAGAAATTCCAGGCCGACGGCGTGCTCTCGAAATTCGACACGGCCTTCTCCCGCGACCAGGACTTCAAGATCTACGTCCAGCATCGCATCCTCGAGCGCGCGACGGAGCTTTACGATTGGTTCGAAAACGGCGCGATCTTCTACATCTGCGGCGACGCCTCGCGCATGGCGAAGGATGTCGATGCCGCGCTGCACGAAGTCGTCCAGAAGGCCGGCGGCAAGACGCCCGAGCAGGCGATCGAATACATCGACGCCCTCAAAAAGGCGAAGCGCTACCGCAAGGACGTGTATTAGAATCGAACGAAACAGGATTGACGGGATTTTGAGGATTTTCAGGAAAAATAATTCCTCATTCTTCGTCCCGTTAATCCCTTAAATCCTGAAAATCCTGTTTAGTTCGATCCCTTGAAACACATTCATTTTCTCGGCATCTGCGGCACGGCGATGGGCGCCGTCGCGGCGGGCATGCGCGAGCGCGGCTTTTGCGTCACCGGACAGGACGACAACGTCTATCCGCCCATGTCCACCTTCCTCGAGGGGCAGGGAATCGCGATCACGAAAGGCTTCGCGCCGGAGGATATTCCGGCCTCCGCCGACCTCGTCGTCGTCGGTAACGCGATGACGCGCGGCAAACCCGCCGTCGAGGCCGTCCTCAATCGCAAGCTTTACTACCTCTCGCTGCCCGAGACGCTGAAGCAGTTTTTCCTGCGCGGGCGCCACAATCTCGTCGTGACCGGTACGCATGGGAAAACGACCACAACCTCGCTGCTTGCCTGGATCTTCGAGCACGCGGGCCTCGAGCCCGGCTGGCTGATCGGCGGCATTCCCGCGAACCTCGGCACGGGTTGCAACCTGCGCGACTCGAAATATTTCATCATCGAGGGCGACGAATACGACACCGCCTTTTTCGACAAACGCTCGAAGTTCGTTCACTACATGCCCGAGCTCGTGATCGTGAACAACATCGAGTTCGACCACGCCGACATTTTCCGCGATCTCGACGACATCAAGACGAGCTTCCGCCGGTTGCTCAACATCGTGCCGAGCGAGGGCATGGTATTGCTTAACGCCGACGATCCGAACTGCCTCGACGTCGCGAAGACCTGCCCGGCGCCCATCGTCGAGGTCGGCTTTTCACCGAACGCGGCGAACCCGATTCGCAACGTCGAGCATCACGGTGCCCATACGAGCTTCGAACTGTTCGGCGAGCGGTTCGAGATTCCGCTCCTCGGCGATTTCAATATTCGCAACGCCGCAATGGCCGCGAGCGCGGCGCATTTTTACGGCGTGCCGATCCCGAAAATTCGCGAGGCGCTGCGGACGTTCGCGGGCATCAAGCGGCGGCAGGAAATCCGCGGCGTGGTCAACGGCGTGACCGTGATCGACGACTTCGGCCACCATCCGACGGCCATTCGTGAGACGCTTGCCGGGTTGCGCCGACGTTACGCGGGCGCGCGGCTCTGGGCGATCTTCGAGCCGAGGTCGAATACGACGCGTCGCGCGGTGTTTCAGCAGGCGCTTCCGGAGGCCTTTGTCGACGCGGATGGGGTGTTCATCGCGCAGATCGCACGGCTCGAGCAGATTCCCGAGGCCGAGCGGTTGAATCCCGAGCGGGTCGTGGCGGACATCGCCGCGACGGGAAAACCGGCATTTTACGAGCCCACGGCGGAAGCGATCGTGGAAAAGCTCGCCCCGCTCACGGCCGAGGGCGACATCGTTGTCGTCTTCAGCAATGGGGGCTTCGACGGCATTCACGACAAGCTGCTGCGCAGCTTGTGAGTCATTGGTTGGTCTTGGGCGGCGCGTTGCCTTTTCCCCAATGACCAATGACAAATCACCAATGACCTTGGGCGTCAGCCCAAGCGATAAACGATGCGCGCCTTGCTGAGGTCGTAGGGGGACATTTCCATCTTCACGCGGTCGCCATTCGTGAGACGGATGAAGCGTTTGCGCATCTTGCCGGAGATGTGCGCGAGGACGGTGTGCTTGTTCGCGAGTTCGACGTGAAACATCGTGCCCGCGAGGACGGACGTGATCTTTCCTTCGACTTCGATTGCTTGTTCTTGAGCCATGATGAATTGCCGACGACACGACCCTGCGGGCTTTTTTGCCGAGGAGTCGTGGGCCGGTCGAAATCGTTTCGAGAGCGATCCGCGCGACTTCGCAGCGATGCTCCGCTGCGCGAGGCGCAGCACTCGGACCCAATCCGTCGAGAAGAGGACTCTCGCCGATTCATGGGAATTGGCAACTGCTTTATTGGCAATGCTTCCGACGAATTTGCCGGTCGCGTTCTCATCCATTGACATTCAAGGCATGACGAGCCACCTTGCCGGCGCAATTTTGCTCGGCGCCGGAATGGCTGCCGGATTTGAATTCAACTCCATCCTTACCACGGCAAGAGCCGACCATTAATTTCATGCGTTTATCCTGGGGCTACGTCCGTTGGCAAAATACCCTCTTCCTTGGCAGCACTCTTCTCGCCGCCCTCACCGCGGTGCCTTGGTATATCTGGAGCCACGGCCTCGACGCCTTTCAGGTCTGCATGTTCGTGTTCTTTTTCTTCGGCACGGGCATGAGCATCACGCTCGGCTACCACCGCTATTTCTCGCACCTCACGTTCCAGGCGAACTGGGCGGTAAAACTTTTCACGCTGCTCTTCGGCGCCGCGGCCTTTGAAGGTTCGGCGGTCGCGTGGTCGGCGGATCATCGCCGGCACCACAAGCATGTCGATCACGACGAGGATCCCTACGACATTTCGAAGGGACTTTTTCACGCCCACATCGGCTGGCTGCTCTTCCGCACGGGACCCGAGACGCCGCTCACCTGGGTGCGCGATTTGCAAAAGGACAAGCTCGCGATGTGGCAGCACCGTAACTACGTGCCGCTCGCGTTTCTGATGTGCTTCGGACTGCCGGCGCTCATCGGGTATTTCGTCGGTGGGGCGTCGGTGGCGCTTGGCGCGTTCTTGATTTCGGGCGTCTTCCGTGTCGTCTGCGTGCATCACATGACGTTCTGCATCAACTCGCTCTGCCATTGGATCGGCGACCGGCCGTATTCGAGCAAGGTCAGCGCGCGCGACAGCTTCCTCATGGCGCTGTTCACCTTCGGCGAGGGCTACCACAACTACCATCACGAGTTCCAATACGACTACCGCAACGGCGTGAAGCCCTGGCAGTATGACCCGACGAAATGGGCGATCTGGACGCTCAACAAGCTCGGCCTCGTCCGCAACCTCCGCAAGGTGGACGAGGAAAAAATCCTCAAGGCGCAGATCGTCGAGCAACAGCGCCGCCTCGCGGCCAAGCTCGAAAAGCGAGGCACGCCGGTTGGCGAATCGTTGCAGGCGATGCTGCACACGGCGCAGGAGCGTCTGCACGAAGCCGTTGTCCGCTGGGAGGCGGCGATGGTCGAATGGCGCGCCGCCGCCGAGCGTCGCCACGAGCTTTCGCGCGAGCATCGTCGCGAACTCAAGCGCGAGCTTGACGAAGCCGCCGAGCGTCTCCGCGAGGCGCTGCGCTTTCTTCGCTACGCGCACGAAGCCTGATTTTTCCGGCCATCGCTATTCGCCGTGCGCACGCACGGCGAATATTTCCTCGCCAGTCGCCGGGGTCCTCCTAATTTGGAGGACTTTTCATGAACGAGGAACTGCAGAAAGTCGTAGAAGCGGGAAAAATCACGCCGGAGGTCGCGGCCAAATTGGATCAACTGGCGCCGGGCGCCTATTGCCAGCACAAGAGCTGGGGCTTCGGCCGCATCGCGGAATGGAATCTCCTCACGGGTCAGGTCCTGATTGATTTCGGCTCGCGCAAGAGCCACCCGATGCAGCTCGATTACGCGGCGCAGACGCTGACTGCCATCCCGGCCGATCACGTCCGCGCCCAGGCCGCGTCGAATCCCGAAGCCGTCCGCGCCCGCGCTGCGAGCGATCCCGCCGGCCTCGTGCGCGATGTGCTGCGCGATCACGGCGGTAAGGCGACTCCGGATCAGATCGCGGCCGATCTCGTGCCGCACGCGATGGACGCCACGGCGTTCAAGAAGTTTTTCGACAACGCGAAGAAGAAGCTCAAGTCGGACGGTCACGTTCACCTGCCGGGCAAGAAGGGCGAGCCCATCGAGTTGCACGACGCGCCGGTGAATCAAGGAGCCAAGCTCCTCGAGGGCTTCCGCAGCGCCCGGCATCCGAAGGATCAGGTGCTTGCGCTCGACGCGGTCTTGAAAGGCTTCGACGACCTCGTCAAGGAAGTCGAGGAAATGAAGGCGCTCGGCGCGCAGATCGAGGACGCGGCGAAGAAGGGGCAGAAGCTGCATTCCGTGCAGGCCGTCGAATTGCTCCTCGCCCGCGACGAAATTTGCGAGCGTCACGAGGCCCTGCAGCCGGGTGCCGACGCTCCCGTCATCGCGGACGTTCTCCGCGGAGAGCAGGCGCGCCTGGCCGAACTTTTCACCGCGCTGCCCGCGTCGAAGCACCGCCGCGTGCTGTCGCATTTCAAGGAGGCCTACGGCGACCGTTGGCAGGAACGGGCGCTCGCGCTTGCGCTCAAGGGCACCCCGCGCCTCGCGCAGGAAATTTCGCGGTTGTTCGAACTCGAGGGCGAGAAGGCGGCCTTTGCCGCGGCCATCGACAAATGGCTGCGCGAGCGCTCGATCTCGCCGGAAGTCCTGCTCTGGCTTTGCAAGGAACGCGGAGCAGGCTATCCGGAATTTTTCAACATCGGTCTTTTCGGTGCCGTCATCGCGGCACTCGAGGATGACGTTCTGCTCAGCGAAATTACGCGCGGCACGAAGCTCCACGACCTCATGATGGACGACAAGACGCTCGTCGCCGACTTGCTCGAGGGCGCTGATCCCATTGTCGTGCGCGATGCCGTGCGCAAGCTCAAGCTCACCACGGTTTTCGACGATCTCAACAAACGCTCGTTGCTCGCGCGCATCATCAAGCTCCACCCCGACGTGCAGGCGATGATCACCGGCGAGCAGGAGGAGGAGCGTTCCGCGAGTCTGGTGGTTTCCTGGGCGAGCCTCGAACGCCGCCGGGAGGAATACGAGGATCTCATCAATCGCCAGATTCCGCAGAACACCCGCGACATCAGCATCGCCCGCGACTACGGCGATCTGCGCGAGAATTTCGAATTCAAGAGCGCCAAGGAGCAACAGCGCGTGCTGTTGCGTCGCAAGTCCGAGATGGAGCGCGAGCTGGAGCTCTCCCGCGGCACGAATTTCGAGGATGTCGATGCGTCCAAGGTCGCCATCGGCACGACGGTCGTGTTGTCCGATCCCGCCACCGGCGCGAAGGAGGAATATCACATCCTCGGCGCATGGGACGGCTCGCCGGAAAAGAACATCGTTTCCTACCAGGCCGGCATCGGGGTGGCGCTCATCGGCAAGGCGGCCGGCGAGCAGGTGCAGGTGCCCACGGAACACGGCGATCACACCCTGCGAATCGACAGCATCACGGTCTTCAAAAATCTTGAATTGCTGGGCAGCGCCGGGCAAGCTGCCACGCAGGCGTAATCCGGCCGGCTGCATCCAACGAAAGCCATTCAGCCAACGCCCCAAAATCCATTCATGTCAGACACCACCATCATCTCCATCCGTGCCCGCGAAATCATCGATTCCCGCGGCAATCCCACCGTCGAAGTCGATGTCGAAACCCTGGGCGGCGCCCTGGGGCGCGCAGCCGTTCCGAGCGGCGCCAGCACGGGTGAGCACGAGGCCTGGGAGCTCCGCGACGCGGTCAAGACTCGCTATCTCGGCAAGGGCGTCAGCAAGGCCGTCGCCAACATTCACAAGATCATTGCGCCCGAGATCGTCGGGCTCGACGCGCTCGACCAGATCTCCATCGACAAGGCGATGATCGCCCTCGACGGCACGCCGAACAAAAAGAAGCTCGGCGCGAACGCCATCCTCGGTGTCTCACTCGCGGTCGCGAAAGCCGCTGCCGCCCAGCTCGGCCAGCCGCTCTACAAATACCTCGGCGGCCCGAACGCCAAGGTGCTTCCCGTTCCGATGATGAACATCCTCAACGGCGGCGCGCACTCCGACGCCCCGATCGACTTCCAGGAATTCATGATCATCCCGAAGGGCCTGCCAACCTTTTCGGAGGCTCTCCGCGCCGGCACGGAAATTTTCCACTCGTTGAAGTCCGTGCTCAAGGGGCGCGGCCTCTCGACGGCCATCGGCGACGAGGGCGGCTTCGCTCCCGTGCTCGCGGGCGCCGAGGACGCGCTCGATTCCATCGCGAAAGCGGTGAAGTCCGCCGGCTACAAATTCGGCAAGGACATCTTCATCGCGCTCGATTGCGCGTCATCGGAATTCTACGACGCCGCGTCGAAGAAATATGTCTTCAAAAAATCCGACGGCTCGAAGCGGAATGCGGATGAGCTCGTGGCCTACTACGAGGGCCTCGTTGCCAAGTATCCCATCGTCTCGATCGAGGACGGCTGCGCCGAAAACGATTGGGCCGGCTGGAAGAAGCTCACCGAAGCGCTCGGCGAGAAGGTTCAGCTCGTCGGCGACGATCTCTTCGTCACGAACGTCGATTTTCTCCGCAAGGGCATCGACACCGGCACCGCGAATTCCATTCTCGTGAAGGTGAATCAAATTGGTTCGCTCACCGAGACGCTCGACGCGATCGAACTCGCGAAGGAGAACAAATACACCGCCGTCATCAGCCATCGCTCCGGCGAGACCGAGGACACGACGATCTCCGACATCGCGGTCGCCACGAACGCCGGCCAGATCAAGACCGGCTCGCTCTGCCGCACGGATCGCGTCGCGAAATACAATCAGCTTCTCCGCATCGAAGAGGAACTCGGCGCCAATGCCATCTACGGAGGCAAGATGCGCTAACCGCCGATGAGGACCGCCCACGCCAGAGCCCAGTTCCGCCAACGTCGCGAGACGGATTTCTGGCGTGCGGTCAACCGGTTCCTCATCTTTCTCATCGGGCTTGGAACGGTCATCTGGACCGTTTGTCTTTTTGTTCCCGAGATGCGGCGGATCACCGAAATGCGTGAGACGCTCGCCGGGTTGCAGAAGGACCTCGCCGCCCAGCAGCTTCTCCTCCTCCAGCAGCAGCGCCAGGAGCGCTGGTTGAACGAGGATCCCGGTTACGTCGAGACGCTCGCCCGCGACCGCCTCGGAGTGATGAAGGACGGCGAGACCATCATCCGGCTCGACGAGCCGGCATCCGGCGCTCGCTGACTCGTCGCGTCCGTCTTCGGGCGCGCCTTGTCCTTTCCCTTCCTCTCTTTTTTATTTTCTGAACATGGACCTCGAAACACTCGATACCTCCCGGCTCGCCGCCCGCATTGGCGAGTTGCGGAGGTTTCTTTGACCTGCCGAACCTGACCGCCCGCCTCGAAGAGATCGAGGCGCGCATGGCGGAGCCGGATTTCTGGAACAACAAGGAGGCCGCCCAACGCGACATGGGGCTTGTCTCCGAGTTGCGCGGCAAGATCGGTCCGTTCCGTTCGTTGGAAAGCCGCGTGGCCGACCTCGAGGTTTATCGCGAACTTGCGTTGGAAGAAACCGACTCGACCGCGAAAGCTGCCGCGGCGGCGGACGTGTTCAAGGAGTTCGATTCCGTGACGGCCGCGCTCGCGAAGTTCGAGCTTGCGCAATTTCTCAACGGCGAATTCGACAACGCGCCGGCCTATCTCATCATTCACGCGGGCGCCGGTGGCACCGAGTCGTGCGATTGGGCCGACATGCTGCTGCGGATGTATCAGCGCTGGATGGAGCGCAGCGGCGTGAACTCCGAGGTCGTGGACATTCAGGTCGGCGATGAGGCCGGCATCAAGAGCGCGACGCTGCGCGTGACGGGCGACCATCCGTTCGGCTACCTCAATTGCGAGCGCGGTGTGCATCGGCTCGTCCGCATTTCGCCATTCGATTCGAACAAGCGACGCCATACGTCGTTTGCCAGCGTCGATGTCGTGCCGGAAATCGAGGACGTCCCCATCGAAATCAACGAGGCGGATTTGAAGACCGATACCTACCGCGCCGGCGGCAAGGGCGGGCAGAACGTGAACAAGGTCGAGACGGCCGTCCGCATCACGCATTTGCCGACCGGCATCGTCTGCGCCTGCCAGGCCGAACGCAGCCAGGGCCGCAATCGGGAGCTCGCGATGAAGATGCTCAAGGCCAAGCTCTATCAGCTCGAGGTCGATAAAAAGAAGGCCGAGGCCGAGCGCCAATACGGCGAGAAGGGTGATGTCGCCTGGGGCAACCAGATTCGCTCCTACGTCTTCCAGCCCTACCAGATGGTGAAGGATTTGCGCACCGGCGTGCAGACGAGCGACGTGCAGGCCGTGATGGACGGCGAGATCGACGCCTTCATCGAGGGCAAGCTCCGTGGCCTCGTTTACAAGAAAGGCGCGTCGGACGACGACGAATAACGGCATTCCAGCCGGCGCTCCGCCTCCGCGGAAACCGAAAATTTTTCGAAAAAGCCGCTTGACCGCGCGGTAGCGGGCCGGCATCTTCTCAACTCTTTTTCTCGCTGCCCGTCAGCGCACCCTTTTTACATCATGGCCAAAGAAGTTGTCGCAACAATCAAACTCCAGATTCCCGCCGGTTCAGCGAACCCCGCGCCGCCTGTCGGTCCCGCGCTCGGTCAGCAGGGCGTGAACATCATGGCCTTCTGCAAGGAATTCAACGCCGCCACGCAGAAACAGGCCGGCGACATCCTTCCGGTCGTTATCACGGTTTACAAGGATAAGAGCTTCACCTTCATCACGAAGAATCCGCCCGCGGGCATCCTGCTCAAAAAGGCCGCGAACATCGCCGCCGGTTCCAAGGAGCCGAACAAGGTCAAGGTCGCCACGCTCACCAAGAAGCAGGTGATGGACATCGTGAAGATCAAGATCAAGGACATGAACGCCAACAGCGAAGAGGCGGCCTTCCGCACCCTTTGCGGCACCGCCCGCCAGATGGGCATCGAAGTCGTCGAGGCGTAAATTTTTCTCAAACCATACCGCAGGAGACCCTTCCGGGTCGCTCGCACTGCAAAACACCATGCAAAAAAAACGCAGCAAACGTTACCGCGCCGCCGCCGAGTTGGTGGACGCGAAAAAGAAATACGCGTTCGGGGATGCCGTGAAGCTCCTCAAGACGCTCCCGGCTCCGAAGTTCGACCAGACGGTCACACTTTCCTTCAAGCTCGGGGTTGATCCCAAGCAGAGCGACCAGATGGTCCGCGGCACGTGCCCGCTGCCCCACGGTTCCGGCAAGTCCGTTCGCGTGCTCGTTTTCGCGACCGGTTCCGCCGCCGAGGCCGCCAAGGCCGCCGGCGCCGAGTTCGTCGGGTTCGAGGATCTGATCAAGCAGGTGCAGGGTGGTTTTCAGGATTTCGACGTCGCCGTCGCCACGCCGGCCGCCATGTCCGAAGTTCGCAAGCTCGGCAAGGTGCTCGGACCTCGCGGTCTGATGCCCAATCCCAAGACCGGAACCGTCACCGACGACACCGCCAACGCGGTGAAGGAAGTCAAGGCCGGCCGCGTCGAGTTCAAGCTCGACAAGAACGCGAACATCGCCGTTCCCGTTGGCAAGTTCTCCTTCGGCGCCGACGCCCTGGTCGAGAACGGCGCCGCCGTCATCTCCGCCGTCATCAAATCCCGTCCCGCCACCGCGAAGGGTTCCTTCGTCGAAGCCATCACACTCAGCGCGACCATGTCGCCCGGCGTGACCGTCGATGCGGCGCCGTTCCTTAAAAACTAACTTCGGAGAAAACCATGCGCCCCGAAAAAGCCACCATCGTCGAGGACCTTCGCGCGAAATTCAACGATTCGCCGTTCCTCATCGTCGCCGACTACACCGGCATGACCGTCCCGCACTTCGCCGAGCTGCGCACCCGCCTTCGCGGGGCCGGCGCGGAGTTCCGCGTGGTCAAGAACAGCTTCATCAAGATCGCCGCGAAAGAGCTCGGCATGCCCGATCTCGCCAAGTCGCTCGCCGGCCAGAATGCCGTCGTCACCGGTGACTCGGACATCTGCGCCGCCGCGAAGGTCCTGAAGACGTTCGCCAAGGAATTCACCAAGCCCGTCGTCAAGGCGGGCGTGCTCGACAATGCCGCGCTCGACGCCGCCCAGGTGACCGCGCTGGCCGACCTGCCTTCCAAGCAGGTGCTCCAGGCCACGCTCCTCGGACTGCTCCTCGCTCCGGCGACCCGCTTCGTCCGCGTGCTGAACGAGCCCGGCGCCAGCCTTGCTCGCGTCCTTCAGGCCAAGGTCGACGCATCCGCTTAATTCCAAAAAACACTTTCGCAACGCGATAGAAGCCCGCGCTGCGAGCACCCAAACAACAAACATAATCGGTTCCTCGTCGGATTCGCGGCTGCGGATTCTTAAATACTCTGAGGCTTCGGAGTGCGACGACACCAAAGAAAGAACACCATGGCAGATACAACTGAACTCGTTGACAAGCTGAGCGGTCTTACCGTTCTCGAAATCGCCGACCTCGTGAAGCAACTCGAAGAGAAGTGGGGCGTCAGCGCCGCTGCTCCCGTCGCTGTTGCCGCCGGTCCGGCCGCAGGTGGCGCCGCTCCGGAAGCCGCCGAAGAGAAGACCAGCTTCGACGTCGTCCTCAAGGAATGCGGCGCGAACAAGATCGCCGTCATTAAGGAAGTTCGCGCTGCGGTCGCCGGTCTGGGTCTCGCGGAAGCGAAGGCTCTCGTCGAAAGCGCTCCGAAGGCCCTCAAGGAAGGCGTGACGAAGGAAGAAGCGGAAGAGATCAAGAAAAAGATCGAAGCCGCCGGCGCCACCGTCGAAATCAAGTAATTCAATCCTGCGCCCGGGCGAGGGGACCAATAAAAAGTTTTCGGAAAATTTCCGGGAATTTTTTATTGCCCTTCGTTCGGCGCAGTCCTACTTTCTACCCTCACCCTTTTGCCCAAGGTTCTGATCCAGCGATTCCGCGCCGCCGCCAGTATCCGCCTCGCAAAGACGAAGTCAATTCGTCGCGCGGGCGCTTTGTCGTTTTCACTGGCGGCGACTCGCACTCGTTAGTCTGACCCCTCGGCGGAAGTCCGCTCCATCGTTCCAATCGTTTACCCACTGCCCATGTCCAAGCGTCTTCATTTCGGGAAGTTGAAGGAGGCCATCGAGCCGCCAAATTTGATCGAACTCCAGATCAATTCCTACGACGAGTTTTTTCAGCGGGGCGTGGAGCCCTCGAAGCGCAAGGACATCGGCCTGCAGGCCGTTTTCCGCGAATTTTTCCCGATCTTTGGCTTTGAGGAAAAGGCCAGCCTCGACTTCGTGAGCTACGACCTCGGCGAGCCCAAGATGGGCGCGCTCGAGTCCCAGCGCGAGGGCCAGACCTTCAGCGCGCCGCTTTACGTCACGTTCCGTTACAAGGACGAGCACGCGACGAAGGAAGAAAAAGTTTACATGGGCGAGATTCCGCTCATGACGCCGCAGGGCACGTTCGTCATCAACGGTGCGGAGCGCGTCGTCGTCAGCCAGTTGCACCGTTCGCCGGGCATCTGCTTCGAAACCGACGTTCATCTCAACGGCAAGCTGCTCCACAGCTTCCGCATCATTCCCGATCGCGGTTCCTGGCTCGAGGTGCAGTTCGACACGAGCGATCTGCTCTACGTCTATCTCGATCGCCGCAAGCGCCGCCGGAAGTTCCTTGCGACCACGTTCCTGCGTTCGCTCGGTTACGGCTCCGATTCCGACATCATCGGTCTTTTCTACGACATCGAGACGCTCAAGCTCAGCGAGAAGCTCGACGAAGAGGAAATCGCCTCCAAGGTGCTCATCGCCGACATTCTCGACGGCGAAATCACCGTCGCTCGCGCGTTCGAGCCGCTCAACAAGACGACGGTCAGCCAGCTTCTCGGTCTCGGCCACACTTCGGTGAAGGTCGTTGACACGAAGAACGACGACACCGTCATCAAGTCGCTCAAGAAGGATCCGGCTCACGACGAGGACGAGGCCCTCAAGGACATCTACCGCAAGCTGCGCCCTGGCGATCCGCCGACCGTCCAGAATGCGCGTAACATGCTCAAGCGCCTGTTCTTCGATCCGAAGCGCTACGATCTCGGCCGCGTCGGCCGTCACAAGATCAACCAGAAGCTCGAGGTCGAGGTCGATCAGGCGATCCGTGTGCTCACGAAGGAAGACTTCGTGGCCGCGATGAAATATTTGCTCGAACTCCGCCGTGGCGAGGGAATGGTCGATGACATCGATCACCTCGGCAGCCGCCGCGTCCGCACCGTCGGCGAGCTTCTCGCGAACCAGTGCCGCGTGGGCCTTGCCCGCACCGAGCGCCTCGTTCGCGAGCGCATGACCCTTTATGATGCCGGCACCGAGCACATCACGCCGCAGAAGTTGATCAACCCGAAGGCGCTCAGCGCCGTCGTGCGTGATTTCTTCGGCCGCTCGCAGCTGTCGCAGTTCATGGATCAGACGAATCCGCTGTCCGAACTCACGCACAAGCGCCGTCTGTCGGCCCTTGGGCCTGGCGGTCTCTCGCGGGATCGCGCCGGCTTCGAGGTTCGCGACGTGCATCCTTCGCACTACGGCCGCATTTGTCCGATCGAGACGCCGGAAGGTCCGAACATCGGTCTCATCAGCTCGCTCTCGACGTTTGCCCGGGTCAACGACTTCGGTTTCATCGAGACGCCGTATCGCAAGGTCATCAACGGCAAGGTCACCGATGAGGTGGAATACCTGACCGGCGATCGCGAGGAAGTCTTCTACATCGCGCAGGCGAACGCCGCCATCGACGCGAAGGGTCACTTTAGCGACGAAACGGTTTCGTCGCGCCACCGTGGCGATTTCGTCGAGGCGACGCCCGACCAGATCCAATACATGGACGTGTCGCCGAAGCAGCTCGTCTCCGTCGCGGCGGGATTGATTCCCTTCCTCGAGCATGACGATGCGAATCGCGCGCTGATGGGTTCGAACATGCAACGCCAGGGCGTGCCGCTTCTCATTTCCGACGCACCGCTTGTCGGCACCGGCATCGAAGGTCGCGTCGCCCGCGACTCGCGCGCCGTGATCTGCTCGGAGTCCGACGGCAAGGTCGCCTCCGTGATGGGCAGCTACATCATCATCACGAAGGATGGCGAGCTCCCCGAGGGCAAGAAGAAGATCAAGCACGATCCGTCGAATGGCGTTTACGTGTATGAGCTGCGCAAGTTCATGCGCTCGAACGCGAGCACCTGCATCAACCAGAAGCCGATTGTCAAAAAAGGCCAGACGATCAAGAAGGGCGACGTCATCGCCGACGGCCCGAACACCGAGAACGGCGAACTCGCCCTCGGCCGCAACGTGCTCGTCGCGTTCATGCCTTGGAACGGTTACAACTTCGAGGACGCGATCCTCATCTCCGAGCGCGTCGTGAAGGAGGACATCTATACGTCCATCCACATCGACGAATTCGAGATCGGCGCCCGCGACACGAAGCTCGGACCGGAGGAAATCACGCGTGACATTCCGAACGTCAGCGAGGAAGCGCTCCAGAACCTCGGACCGGACGGCGTCATTCGCATCGGTGCGGAGGTCAAGCCGGGCGACATTCTCGTCGGCAAGATCACGCCGAAATCCGAGACCGAACTTGCTCCCGAAGAGCGCCTCCTGCGCGCCATTTTCGGCGAGAAGGCCGCGGACGTGAAGGACACTTCGCTCACGGTTCCCTCGGGCACCTACGGCATCGTCATGGACGTGAAGGTTTCCTCGAAGAAGGAAGTCGCCCGTCTCAAGATGACCCCGACGGAGTCGAAGCGGCAGCAGAAGATGATCCTCGAGGATCACAAGCGCCGCGAGGACGAGCTCCACGAGCAGCTCACGGAAGCCCTTTCCAACGTGCTCCTCGGCGAGAAGATCCCGCTCGATGTGGTCAACGCCCAGACTGGCGAAATCATCATTCCGGCCAATCGCAAGATCACCAAGCAGCTGCTCCGCAAGCTCGCCGGCGTCTATCAGCACGTCGAAATCGACCCGAGCCCGATCCGCAACAAAATCCGCGAGATCATCGGCCAGTTCGAGCACAAGTTCGAAGAGCTCGACCGCGAGAAGCAGGAGAAGATCGGTCTCGTCGAAAGCGGCGATGACGTCGATCCCGGCATCATCAAGCAGGTCAAGGTTTACATCGCGAGCAAGCGCAAGCTCTCCGTCGGTGACAAGATGGCCGGTCGTCACGGTAACAAGGGCGTGGTCGCCAAGATCGTGCCCGAGGAAGACATGCCGTTCCTCGCGGACGGCACCCCGGTCGATATCGTGCTCAACCCGCTCGGCGTGCCGAGCCGAATGAACGTCGGTCAGGTGCTCGAGACGCATCTCGGCGTCGCCGCGAAGGCGCTCGGTTTCTCGGTTGCGACGCCCGTGTTCGACGGTATCAGCGAGCCGAAGATCCGCGAATACCTGCGCGAGGCCAAGAAGGTCGAGGGTTACACCTGGATCGAGGAAACCGGCAAGGCGACCGTTTACGACGGCCGCACCGGCGACCAGTTCGACCAGCAGGTCGTGGTCGGCATCATCTACATGCTCAAGCTCGGCCACCTGGTCGCGGACAAGATCCACGCCCGCGCGGTCGGACCTTACTCGCTCGTTACGCAGCAGCCTCTCGGCGGCAAGGCCCAATACGGCGGCCAGCGCTTCGGCGAAATGGAAGTCTGGGCACTCGAAGCCTACGGCGCGGCCTACACGCTGCAGGAATTGCTCACGGTCAAATCGGACGACGTCCAAGGCCGCACGCGAATCTACGAATCGATCGTCAAGGGCGACAACTCGCTGCAGGCGGGCACGCCCGAATCGTTCAACGTTCTCATCAAGGAAATGCAGGGCCTCGGCCTCGACGTAAAAGTCGGCGGCACCGATCCCTTCGCCATCACCGACACCGCCGCCTAAACCGGCACGCCTCAATTAGAAGAAAAGCACAGCTATGATTCAAAACAGCTTGAGAGAATTGACCGGCGCGGCCTACGAGAAGCCGGAGGGCTTCGACGAGGTCGGCATTACGGTCGCATCGCCGGAGTCCATCCGCGCGTGGTCCAAGGGCGAGGTCAAGAACCCTGAGACGATCAATTACCGGACGTTCAAGCCGGAAAAGGGCGGCCTTTTCTGCGAGCGTATTTTCGGCCCGACCCGTGACTGGGAGTGCTCCTGCGGCAAATACAAGCGCATCAAGCACAAGGGCACCGTCTGCGACCGTTGCGGCGTTGAAGTGACGCAGTCCCGCGTGCGCCGCGAGCGCATGGGCCACATCGAACTGGCCGTGCCGGTTTCGCACATCTGGTTCTACAAGTGCATGCCTTCGCGCATCGGCCTCATGCTCGACATGACGAGCCGCCAGCTTGAGCGCGTGATCTACTACGAAGACTACATCGTCATCGATCCGGGTAACACGCCGCTCCAGAAATGCCAGCTCCTCACCGAAGCGGAATACCGCGAGGCCGAGGACCAGTATGGCGAAAATTTCGTCGCTGGAATGGGCGCCGAAGCGATCAAGAAGCTCCTCGAGCAGCTCGACCTCGCCGTCGTCAATGACGAGATCGAGCAGGCGATGACCTCGACGCGCAGCAAGCAGCTCCGCAAGAAACTCGCCAAGCGCCTCAAGCTCGTCCAGGGCTTTGCCACCTCGAAGACGCGTCCCGAGTGGATGATCCTCGCGGTGCTGCCCGTCATCCCGCCCGATCTGCGTCCGCTCGTTCCGCTCGAAGGCGGCCGTTTCGCGACGTCCGATCTGAACGATCTCTATCGCCGCGTCATCAACCGCAACAACCGTCTCAAGACGTTGCTGCAGCTCAAGACGCCGGAAGTCATCATCCGCAACGAGAAGCGCATGCTTCAGGAAGCGGTCGATGCGCTCTTCGACAACGGCCGCCATGGCCGCGCCGTCACCGGCGCCGCGAACCGTCCGCTCAAGTCCCTCAGCGACATGCTCAAGGGCAAGGGTGGCCGTTTCCGCCAGAACCTTCTTGGCAAGCGCGTCGATTACTCCGGCCGTTCGGTCATCGTCATTGGACCCGAGCTCAAGCTCAACCAGTGCGGTCTGCCGAAGAAGATGGCGCTCGTTCTGTTCGAGCCGTTCATCATCCGCCGCCTCAAGGAACTTGGCTACGTCCACACCGTGCGTAGCGCCAAGAAGCTCATCGAGCGCCAGACGCCCGAGGTTTGGGACATTCTCGACGAAGTGACGAAGGGCCACCCGGTTCTCCTGAACCGCGCGCCGACCCTGCACCGCCTTTCGATCCAGGCTTTCGAGCCGATCCTGATCGAAGGCGAGGCCATTCGCGTTCACCCGCTCGTTTGCACCGCTTACAACGCGGACTTCGACGGTGACCAGATGGCTGTGCACGTTCCGCTCTCGATCGAAGCCCAGATGGAAGCGCGCCTGCTCATGCTCGCGCCGAACAACATCTTCTCGCCCTCGAGCGGCAAGCCGATCACCACGCCGTCGCAGGATATTCCGCTCGGCTGCTACTACCTCACGCAGATGCCGCGTCCGGGCGAAATCCCCGACACGGGTCGCACGCCGCTCTTCGACGCGCCCTGGCAGGTCGAGATGGCTCTCAGCGAGAAGTCGATCAAGCTGCACGCTCCGATCCGCTACAAGAACCCCGACTTCGGCAAGAAGACGATCTACGGCGACGCCGGCGTGAAGATTCTCGAGACGACCGCGGGTCGCGTGGTCTTCAATCAGATCTGGCCTGCGAGCCTCGGTTTCTACAACAAGGTCTGCGGCAAGAAGCAGCTCTCCGACATCATCTGGCGTTGCTATCAGGTCTCCGGCCAGGCCGCGACCGTGGAAACGCTCGACCGCCTCAAGGAAGTCGGCTTCCGCGCGGCGACCAGCGCCGGCATTTCCATCGGTGTGTCGGACATGATCATTCCGAAGGAGAAGACCGGCCTCGTTGAGAAGGCCTACAAGGAAATTGCCGAAGTCTCGAAGCAATACCATCGCGGTATCATCACCGACGGCGAGCGTAAGAACAAAGTGCAGGACGTCTGGACCCACACGGGCGAAGAAGTCGCGAACGCGCTCTTCCGCACGCTCCAGCACAACGAAGGCCGCCCCGAGATGAACCCCGTGTTCATCATGGTGGACTCCGGCGCTCGCGGTAACCGCACGCAGATCAAGCAGCTCGCCGGCATGCGCGGCCTCATGGCCAAGCCCTCCGGCGAAATCATCGAGCGTCCGATTATCTCGAACTTCCGCGAAGGCCAGTCGGTGCTCGAATACTTCATCTCGACGCACGGCGCCCGCAAGGGTCTCGCCGATACCGCGCTCAAGACGGCGGATTCCGGTTACCTCACGCGCAAACTCGTCGATGCGGCGCAGGACGTCATCATCACCGAGGACGATTGCGGCACGGTGAACGGCATTCTCGTTCGCCCGATTTACGAAGGTGACGAAGAAGTCGTCGCGCTGCCGGCCCGTATCGTGGGCCGCGCCAGTTGCGAAACCGTCAAGGATCCCGTCACGGGCTCCATCATTGTCAAGGCCGGCCAGATCATCGACGAAGAGCCTTCCTACGCCATCGAGAAGATCGGCATCGAGCAGCTCAAGATTCGTTCCGTGCTGACCTGCGAATCCAAGCGCGGCGTGTGCAAACGCTGCTACGGCCGCAATCTCGCGACCGGCGGCGAAGTCAAACTCGGCGACGCGGTTGGCATCATCGCCGCCCAGTCCATCGGCGAGCCCGGCACGCAGCTTACGATGCGAACCTTCCACGTCGGCGGCACCGCCAGCCAGACGTTCAAGCAGCCGATCATCAAGGCGAAGAACGACGCGCAGGTGAAGTTCAACGACCTCCGCACCGTGCAGGCGCTCGACGGCACTTGGATCGTGCTGAACAAGAACGGCTCCGTCAGCCTCCACGCCAAGGACGGCCGCGAAATCGAGAGCTACAACGTGGTTGTGGGCTCGGTCATCGCCGTTGCCGACGGCGGCCACGTGAAGAAGGGCGACACCTTCATTCAATGGGATCCTTACAACGTTCCGATCATCACCGAGAAGAGCGGCAAGATTGAATTCCGCGACATGATTCCGGCCGTCACCATCCGCAAGGAAGTGGACGAGACCACGGGCGTCATGGGCACGGTCGTCATCGAGCACAAGGAGGATCTCCATCCGCAGATCGTCATCGTGAACGAGAAGTCCGGCGAAGTTCTCGCCAGCTACTCGATTCCCGCCGGTGCTCACGTCGAGGTGAAGGAAAAATCCAAGGTCGAGGCCGGCACGCGTCTCGCCAAGACCCCGCGAAAGATCGCGAAGACGAAGGACATCACCGGCGGTCTGCCGCGTGTGGCCGAACTCTTCGAGGCGCGCCGTCCGAAGGACGCCGCCGAGATCGCGAAGATCGACGGCGTTGTCGATATCGGTGGCACCGTTCGCGGCAAGCGCCGCCTCATCGTGCGCGACGTGCAGACGGGCTCGGAAGAGGAACACCTCATCCCGCTCAGCAAGCACATCATTGCGTTCAAGGGCGACTTCGTGAAGAAGGGCCAGCAGCTCACCGAAGGACCGGTCGTGCCGCACGAAATTCTCGAAATCTGCGGACCTCAGGAGCTCCAGGAGCACCTGCTCAACGAAGTGCAGGAGGTTTACCGCCTCCAGGGCGTCGAAATCAACGACAAGCACATCGAAATCATCGTCCGCCAGATGCTGCGCAAGGTGAAGATCACCGATCCGGGTGACACGACGCTCCTCTGGGGCGATCAAATCGACCGGCTCGAATTCGAGCGCGAGAATGCCGCCGTCATCGAAAAGGGTGGCAAGCCCGCCGAAGCCTCCCCCGTGTTGCTCGGCATCACGAAGGCCTCGCTCGAGACCGACAGCTTCATCTCCGCCGCCTCGTTCCAGGACACGACCCGTGTCCTCACCGAAGCCGCGACGCTGGGCAAATCCGACCGCCTGCGCGGTTTCAAAGAAAACGTAATCATGGGCCACCTGATCCCCGCCGGCACAGGTTTCCCGGCCAACCGCGAGTTCGAACTGATCACGCACGGCGAGGCAATCGCCGAGCCTGAACCGGTCGCGTTCGAGCAAGAGGCCATCTAATCCAAACCCATCCCGGCATGACCACTAATTCTTCCAAAATGGAAATGATGACCGAACTCCTCGAGGCCGGTGTCCACTACGGCCACCAGACGAAACGTTGGAATCCCAAGATGAAGGATTTCATCTTCGAGGAGAAAAATAGCATCTACATCATCAATCTCGGCAAGACCGTCGAGCAACTCGAAGAAGCCACCACCTACCTTCACAATCTCGTGAAGGGCGGCGGCAAGGTGCTCTTCGTCGGCTGCAAAAAGCAGGCGCAGGAGGCCGTCAAGGAAGCCGCAACCGCGAGCGGTCAGTTCTGGGTGAACCAGCGCTGGCTCGGTGGCACGCTCACGAATCTCACGACCATCCGCAAGAGCGTGAAGCGCCTGCGCGAGATCGACGAGCTCGAGAAGAACCCGACCGGCAACGGCATCGGCAAAAAGGAAATGGCTGCGCTCAAGCGCGAAGCTTCCCGCATGCGCAAGAATCTCGAGGGCGTGCTCGACATGGACAAGTTGCCCGACGCGCTCGTCATCATCGATACGAACCGCGAGGAAATCGCCGTCGCCGAGGCCAACCGCCTGGGCGTGCCGATCGTCGCGATCGTCGATACGAATTGTGACCCGGAGCGTGTGAGCTATCCTATCGCCGGCAACGACGACGCCATCCGCTCGATCCGCGTGATCCTGCAGAAGCTCGTGGACGCCATCGCCAGCGCCCGCGGCACGAGCGCCAAGGCCCAGGACGCCGACCTTGCCGCCGTCTCCGAATAGTCGCTGCCTGCGGCGGAGTTTTCAGTGGTTCGGTGTTCAGTTTTCAGTCTGAACACCGGGCCGCGGACGACTCGATATTGTGACAAAATTCCCCGTGTTCACCGTTCGCGGTTCTGAACATTGAAAACTGAACCACTGAAAACTTTTTCCCATGGCTGAAATTTCCTCCGCACTCGTCAAGCAACTCCGCGAAAAAACCAACGCGGGCATGATGGATTGCAAACGCGCCCTCGACGAAGCGGGCGGCGATCTCGTCAAGGCTGACGAAATCCTGCGCAAGAAGGGCATGGCCGGCAACGCGAAGAAGGCGGGCCGCGCGACCAAGGAAGGCGTCGTTGCCTCCTACATCCACCTGCAGGGCAAGGTCGGCGTGCTCGTCGAGATCAACTGCGAAACCGACTTCGTTGCGAAGAACGAAAAATTCCGGGAGTTCGTCAAGGACGTCACGCTGCACATCGCGGCGGCGAGCCCGACGTGCGTGTCCCGCGAGCAGGTCGATCCGGCCGTCGTTGAGCGTGAGCGTGACATTTTCCGCGCCCAAGTGCAGGGCAAGCCGGCCAACATCGTCGAGAAGATCGTCGATGGCAAAGTGGACAAGTTTTACAGCACGATCTGCCTGCTCGAGCAGGCGTTCATCAAGAATCCCGACATTACGATCAAGGATTACGTGAACAGCAAGATTGCGGAACTTGGCGAAAACATCATCATCCGTCGATTCGTCCGCTACATGGTGGGCGAGGATCTCGGGACCGATGCCGCGCCCGCGGCGGAATAATCGCGGGACTCAGTCACCTACCTATGAACTATTCACTCCTTGATGAGGCCAACAAGGTCATTGAGAACAAGCAGATTCTCATCAACGTGGTTTCGCGTCGCGTGCGGCAGCTGAGCAGCGGTGTGCGTCCGCATGTCGAGGTCGAGCCGCGCATGACCTACGCCGACATCGCGCTGGCGGAAATCATGGCCGGCAAGCTCGAGGCCGGGGAATATATCCCCGTCCCGTTGATTTAGCATCGCCGCCCGAGCGGCGCGGGAAGAAATGTCCGCGGAAATCTGCACGAACCGCAAGGCGTTTCACGATTACACGATCGAGAGACGGATCGAGGCCGGCATGGAATTGCTCGGCACCGAGGTGAAGTCCATCCGCGCCGGGCACGTGAATTTGCGCGGCGCCTACGCCCGCATCGAAAAAAACGAGGCCTACGTCTTCGACGTGGACATCCAGCCCTACGAGCGGGCGAGCCACGAGCAGCATGTGCCCAAGCGCAAGCGGCGGCTGTTGCTGCATCGGCGCGAGATCGAGCAGCTTTTCGTCGAATCGAACGTGAGCGGGCGCACACTGGTGCCGCTGCGTTTGTATTGGAAGTCGGGCCGCGTGAAGGTCGAGCTCGGCGTGGGGAAGGGCAAGCTTGCGGGCGACAAACGCTCCGACGTCAAGAAGCGCGAGGAGTCGCGAGAGGCCGACCGCGCGGCGGCGAGCTTCAACCGGCACCGGTAGATTTGCGCGGGGCGGGTTTGCGAAATTTCGCACGGTTTCGCTCGCGCGATGACAAGGCTTGCGGTCAATTAACCGGCATGTTTTCGACCCGGATGCGTTCGTTTTCTTTTCCGTCGTGGCATTGGATTCCCGTTCTGGCGCTGCTGATTTTGCAGACCGGGTGCGACCAGTTTTCGATGCCGGCGGCCAAGGCGAAGGTCGAGGAGCAGGCGGTCGATGCGCAGAAGGCGGGCGATTACCAGCGGGCGATCCGGCTTTACGAGTCGTTGCTGGACGGGACGGCCGCGTCGGCGAAGATCCATTACAGCCTGGCGCTGATTTACGACGACAAACTGAAGGATCCGACTTCGGCGCTGCATCATTTTCGGCGTTATTTGCAGATGTCGGACGATGCGTCGGGCAAGAAGGAGGTTGCGCAGTTCATTCATCGCCTGGAGCTGGAAGTTGCGGCCGGCAACGCCGAGAGCGGCATCATGACCAAGCGCGAGGCGGCGCGGTTGAAGAACGAGAATCTGAAGTTGCAGGAGCAGGTGACGCAGTTGCAGGCGGATCTCGTCGAAGCGCGGAAGCGTCCGTCGGCCAAGGACACGGCGAAGGCGGCGCGGGACGCGAAGGGTTTTTCGAAGAATCCCACCACGGCCGTGGCGGAGCGTGCGGTCGGCAAGGAGACGCGCACCTACGTCGTGCAAAAGGGCGACACGTTGGCGAGCATTGCGCGGAAGTTTTACAAGAGTTCGCAGCGTTACCGCGACATTGCCGACGCGAATCAGAATCAGCTCAACGGTTCGGTGAACTTGAAAATCGGGCAGACGCTGATCATTCCGCAGTGATTCCAACTTCCCTCTTGCTTCGTAAAATGGCTCAAATACTTTCCGCGCTATGAGTAACGTGACCAGCCCGCTTGCCTATGATTCCAAGGTTGAGGGCAATGTCATCTTCACGCGGCTCGATGCGGCGATCAACTGGATGCGCGGCAACTCCCTTTGGCCGATGCCGATGGGCCTGGCCTGCTGCGCGATCGAGCTGATGGCGGCCTCGTCGGCGCGGTTCGATATTTCCCGCTTCGGCGCGGAAGTGATGCGTTTCTCGCCCCGGCAGTCCGACGTGATGATCGTCGCCGGCACGGTGACCTACAAGATGGCCTACGCGGTGAAGCGGATTTGGGACCAGATGCCGGAGCCAAAATGGTGCATCGCGATGGGCGCGTGCGCGTCGAGCGGCGGCATGTATCGCAGCTACGCGGTGCTGCAGGGCATCGACCATTTGCTGCCGGTGGACGTGTATATTTCGGGCTGCCCACCGCGTCCCGAGGCTTTGCTGGATGGCTTGATGAAGCTCCAGCACAAGATCATGGGCGAGCACGCGATTGCGGATCAGCGCAAGAAATACGTGGAGGCGGCGTAACGGGATGGAAGCTGTCGTGACCAGACTCGAGGCGCAATTCAAGGACGCCATCCTCGAGAAGAACGAATTTCGCGGCGAGACGTCGCTGACGGTGAAGACCGATCGTGCCCATGAGATCGCGAAATATTGCCGGGACGCGCTCGGGTTCGATTATTTCATCGACCTCACGACGATCGATCATTTCGAGACGGAACCGCGCTGGGAGGTGGTCTATGAACTTTACTCGATGGCGGCGGGGCTGCACCTGCGCCTGAAATATCGCCTGCTCGAGGGCGAGCCGGAAGCGCCAACCGTTTCCGATCTGTGGCCGACCGCGAACTGGCATGAGCGCGAGGCCTACGACATGATGGGCATTCGCTTCAAAGACCACCCGGACCTGCGCCGCATCCTGATGTGGGAGGGCTATCCGCATTTCCCGCTGCGCAAGGATTTTCCGCTGGAAGGCCTGCCGAGCGACGTGCCGGATGTCGCGTTCACGGATGTCGCCCCGTTGCAGGGCGGACCCTTTGTCACGGCGCCGACCGACGGCACCACGCAGGTGCGTGAACCGCGGGCGCGTTATCTTCCTCCGTTGCCGCCGAAGGACAAGTTCGTCGCCGAGCCTTGATTGCCGACGCCGCAGGCCTCGAGGATCTTCTCGACCGCATCGCGGACTTGTCGGTGATTGCCTTCGATACCGAGGCCGACAGCCTGCATTGCTATTTCGAGAAGCTCTGCCTCATCCAGATCAGCACGCCGACGGAAAACGTCCTCGTCGACCCGCTTGCGGACGTCCCGATGCAGCCGCTGCTCGACGCGGTCTCGGACAAGCGCGTGATTTTTCACGGTGCGGATTACGATCTGCGCATGCTGCGCCGGGTCGGTACCTTCGAGCCGCGCGAAATTTTTGACACGATGATCGCGTCGCGGCTGTGCGGCGTGGATCAGCTCGGCCTCGGCGCGCTGGTCGAGCGGCACTTCGGCGTGCAGCTTTCCAAGTCGTCGCAGAAGGCGAACTGGGCGCGGCGTCCGCTGCCGCCGGAGATGATCGACTACGCGATCAACGACACGCGTTTTCTGCTGGAGCTCGCGGAACGCATCGAGGCGGAATTGCATCGGCTCGGCCGCTGGGAGTGGTTTGCCGAGTCGCGTGATCGCATGGTTGCCGCGTCGCGGGAGGTGCGCGAGCGGGACGAGGACAACGCGTGGCGCATTTCGGGTTCGGCCCGGCTTTGCCCGCGGGCGCAGTCGGTGTTGCGCGTGCTGTGGTTCTGGCGGGACGCGGAAGCGCGCGCCTGGAATCGGCCGCCGTTTCATGTGATTGGCAACGAGGATTTGCTCCGCGTGGCGGAATGCGCGAGCTCCGGCCGTCCGTTTTCCACGCCGCGGATGGCGAATCGCCGTCGCCGCAGCTTTGAAGTTGCGGTGGCACTCGCATTGCAGGTGCCCGAGGCCGAGTGGCCGAAAATGGAGCGCAAGCGCGGCAAGCGCCGCACGAACGAGCAGCTCAAGCGCTTCGACGAACTCAAGGCCGTCCGCGATCGCATTGCGACGGACCTGCAAATCGATCCGGCGATCCTCGCGTCGCGCGGCGCGCTCGAGGCGACGTCCGTCGATGCGGCGTCGCCGGCATTGATGGCCTGGCAGCGTCGTCTGCTGGGGCTCGACGTTCAAGCGCAGGCGGCATGACGGACCTGATCGATCTCGCGTTGGCGGAGGACGTGGGTGCGGGCGACGTGACGGTGCGGTATTTCACCGGCGCGTCCCGCCGGGGACGGGCGCGGATTGTGGCGCGGCAGGCGGGAGTGCTCGCAGGCATC
>JGI24033J26618_1000003_pt1 | contig 43576 bp, 35 predicted proteins | sample KBSMisM7withPhiX_FD_26618 | JGI IMG/M metagenome (IMG submission 26618)
CCAGCCGATAGGCCACCGTCCAGTCCATCGGCTCGGACGTTTGCTGGAGATTTGCCAGGACGAAGCGCAGGCCATCCTGGTTCGGACGTTCGCCGTCGAATTCCAGCAAGCGGGGCCAGATCAGTCGATACGCTTGAGGTCCAAGCCGCCATCCAGCGAAGTGTCCGAGTTGAATGAAGTAGCTCTTCAGCGAACGCGATTTATGTGCCGGCGCATAAACAGACAACAGTCGAAGGATCTCTTCGACCAATCGCGGGTCATTATCTTTCTCGATCAAGACTCGACGCTCGAGCCCATAGAAAAACATGAAAAGGTAACCCAGAGATCTACTGGCTGGATCGACGTCGGTTCGACCTGCCGCTAACCAATCCAAATATGTTCGACGCTGCGCCGGAGCAATTTGGTCGTAACTCGGGTAATATCCCATGTCCAACGAAGGCTCTGCGGGAATACGGCCGACGGTAAGGGACGCACAAATCGCAGATGGTTCTCCCGAATATCCTTGAGGCTTGGTGGCTTGGTAAATCATTCCGCCTGGGATCTGAATTCCTTGAACGGAAGTCTGGACACCCGGTTCAACCCACCTCAACACGGGCACCTTCGCGGAAGGAACTCTTACCATTTGAGGCTCATGAAAAGGCAACGGGGGAGGGTTCCGGGCTTCGTGGACATTGGAATGCTCCCGGACGCTTCGAGCCTCTCGACTACTCGGTTTCGTCGCGCTTTTGAAAAGAAGGCTCAACACAATGCCGATCACTGCGCCGAAAATGAAGCCGCCCATGCCTCCAAATACGGCGAACACAATACCCAGCAGTAGCCCGAGTTTCCAAGGCATCGAATAGGCGTATCCTCAGCGCTTTTTTTTCGCCAGCCCACAATCGAGCGGTTTCTCTCGCTATCGCTCTATCGAATTCTCGGCGTTCAATTTCTCAGAAATCATCTGACACAGAGAAGTGGCTCCTGAGGTAGGACTCGAACCTACGACCAATCGGTTAACAGCCGATCGCTCTACCACTGAGCTACTCAGGAATTCAGAGGGAGTAGCAGAGAACAAGGATCACCCCATCGTGTCAAGGCCATCCCTCGAATTTTCCGCGCGGCGACGGAGCCCTTCCCCGCATTCCGGGATCGGCTTTGGTATCGAACCTGCTTAATCTGCGTCAACGCCGACGCCCTTCCCCGCGCTGGCCTCGCTGTGAATCCGTAAATGCAAGGCGCCCCGCAAGACCTCTCCGCCAGCCCGCTCTGGAACCCCGACCTCGCCCCCGTGCCGGCCTCCGGCCGCAAATGGGGCCGCTGGAACTTCGCCGCGCTCTGGATCTCGATGGCGGCGTGCATCCCGACCTACATGCTCGCCTCGTCGCTGATCGGCGAGGGCATGAACTGGTCGCAGGCCATTCTCACAATCTTTCTCGGCAACGTCATCGTGCTCATCCCGATGGTGCTCAACGCCCACGCTGGCACGAAATACGGCATCCCGTTCCCCGTGTATTGCCGCGCGTCCTTCGGCGTGCGCGGAGCGAACATTCCCGCCATGCTCCGCGCGCTCGTCGCCTGCGGTTGGTTCGGCATCCAGTCGTGGATCGGCGGCAGCGCCATCTACAAAATTCTCACCGTCTTCCTGCCTGCGCTCGGCCACGCCGCGCCCATCGGCTGGCTCGGCATCAATCTCCCGCAGCTCGCGTGCTTCCTCTTCTTCTGGGGCATCAACATGTGGGTGATTCACAATGGGATCGACTGCATCCGCTGGCTGCTGAACATCAAGGCGCCGCTGCTTCTCGTGCTTGGCATCGCACTGCTCGCCTGGGCCTACCAGGCCGCCGGCGGTTTCGGCCCCATCCTCTCGCAGCCATCGGCCTTCGCACCCGGCGGGGCAAAGGCAGGGCAATTCTGGACGTTCTTCGTGCCCGCGCTCACGGGCATGATCGGCTTCTGGGCCACGCTCTCGTTGAACATCCCCGACTTCTCGCGCTACGCCCGCAGCCAGCGCGACCAGGTGCTCGGCCAGGCCATCGGGCTGCCCTTCACGATGGCGCTGTATTCTTTCATCGGCGTCGCGGTGACCTCCGCCACGACGATCATCTACGGGCAGACGCTGTGGGACCCCGTCGATGTGCTCACGCGCTTTCAAAATCCCGTGCTGCTCGTCGTCGCCATGTTCGCGCTCTGCCTCGCCACGCTCGCAACGAACATCGCCGCCAACGTCGTGAGTCCGGCCAACGACTTCGCCCACCTCGCGCCGCGCCATATTTCCTTCCGCATGGGCGGCATGATCACTGGGCTCGCCGGCGTGCTCATGATGCCGTGGAAACTCCTTGCCGATCCGTCCGGCTACATCTTTCTCTGGCTCGTCGCCTACAGCGCATTGCTCGGTCCCATCGGCGGCATCCTCATCGCGGACTACTTCGTGATCCGCCGCACCCGGCTCGACCTCGCCGGCCTCTACGACCTCAACGGCCCCTACCGCTACACGGGCGGCTTCAGCCTCGCGGCCATCGCGGCCTTCGCCGTCGCCGTCCTGCCAAGCCTCCCCGGCTTCCTCGTGCAAGTCAAATGGATCAACCCCGCGCTCGTGCCCCCCGTCCTCGCCGATCTCTACGGCTACGCGTGGTTCGTCGGCTTCGGCCTCGCCTTCGTCGTCTATATCGTTCTGCGCAAGCTCGCACCGGCCCCGGTTCTCACCGCGACCGTCGCCCCCATCCCGTAATTTTTCCCAATGAGCATCCCCGTCCTGCCATCGACCGCCCACGCGCCCGCGCCATACACCGGCCCATCCATCGACGAGGTGCTCGCGCTGCGAAAGCAATTCCTCAGCCCCGGCCTCTTCCTCTACTACAAGCAGCCCATCATGCTCATCGAGGGCAGCCGGCAATACGTCTGGGACGAGACTGGCAAACGCTATCTCGACGGCCTCGGCGGCATCGTCACCGTGAGCGTCGGCCATTGCCATCCCAAGGTCGTCGCCGCCGCCAACGAGCAAACTGCGCGCCTCCAGCATTCCACGACGATCTATCTCCAGCCGAACGTCGCCGAATACGCCGCCGCCCTCGCCGCAAAAATGCCGGGCGACCTCAAGGTCTGCTACTTCGTGAACTCCGGCTCCGAAGCCAACGACCTCGCGCTCCTCATGGCCCGCGCCTACACCGGCAACTACGACGTCATCGCCCTGCGCAATGCCTATCACGGCGGCAACGCGGCCGGCATGTCCGTCACCGCGCACAGCACCTGGAAGTTCAACGTCCCGCACAGCTTCGGCGTCCACCACGCGCAATCCCCCTACCCCTACCGCGGACCCTACGGCTACGACGATCCGAACGCCGGCACCAAATACGCCGATGACGTGAAATCCGTCATCGACTTCGCGACCTCCGGCCAGATCGCCGGCTACATCGCGGAATCCATCCAGGGCGTCGGCGGCTTCGTTGTCTTCCCCGACGGCTATCTCGAACAAGCCTATGCCCATGTCCGCGCCGCTGGCGGCGTCTGCATCGCCGACGAGGTCCAGACCGGCTTCGGCCGCACCGGCTCGCATTACTGGGGTTTCGAAACGCAGGGCGTCATCCCCGACATCGTCACCATGGCGAAGGGCATCGGCAACGGCGTTCCGCTCGCCGCGGTCGTCACCACGCCGGAGATCGCCGCCACCCTCGCGAAACGCATTCACTTCAACACCTTCGGCGGCAACCCCGTCGTCAGCGCCGTCGGCAAGGCCGTGCTCGAGATCATCGACGAGGAAGGCCTGCAGGAAAACTGCGCCCGCCTCGGCGCCTACATCCTCGCCGGCCTCGATCAGCTCAAGGCGAAGCACTCCCTCATCGGCGACGTCCGCGGCAAGGGCCTCATGCTTGCCCTCGAGCTCGTCAAGGACCGCACGACGAAGGAACCCGCCACGGTCGAATGCGCCCAAGTCGTCGAGACCGCGAAGGATCTCGGCCTCCTCCTCGGGAAGGGCGGCCTGCGCGGCCAGACCATCCGCTTCGCCCCGCCGATGTGCATCACGCAGGACGACGCCGACTTCCTCCTCGCCGTCCTCGACGAAGCCTTCAGCAAATTGTAATCACGCGCCCGGCTGCGGATCGGCGCCGCGTCGTTCGACCGCCAGCAGGCACACATCGTCCTCGAAGGCCGCGCCGCCGGCTTCGAGCTGGATTTCGTCGAGCACCCGTTCGCACATCTGCTGCGCGTCCAGCGCCGCGAATTTGCCGGTTGCGGTCATGAAACGCTCCAACCCGATCTCGTGCCCGTTCACGTCGCTCATCTCCGTCACGCCATCGGTAAACAGCAGCACCATCTCGTCCGCGGAGAATTGAATGGTCTCCATGCCGTAGCTGGCATCATCGAACAACGCGAGCGCCGGTCCATGCGCAGAACGCCGCGTGCCCAGCGGTGTCACTACCCGCGTTGCGCGATGGATCCGCAGCGGCAGCGGATGTCCCGCGCTCGCCAGCAGGACCTCCTCGCTCTCGGAACTCACCACGAGATAGCACGCCGTCACGAGCAGCGGCTCATCGATGTTGCGCAGGATCGCCCGCATACCACGATTCAGCGCCGTCAAAAAAACGTCGGGGAAATCCGCCTGGGATTTCAACTCCTCGACCAACCCGCGCACGATGGCGGTGCCAAGCGCCGCCCGCAGTCCATGCCCCATGATGTCGCAGATCAGGATGCCCGCCTTCGTCGGCGTCACCGGAATGATCGTGAAAAAATCCCCGCCCACGGCCTCGGCCGGCCGGTAAACCGAGGAGCATTCGATCCGGCAGCGCGAATTCGTGGCTCCCGCCGGAAAAACAAACCGCTTCTGCGGCAGCAGGGCTTCCTGAATGCCCTTCGCCACGACGAGGTCATCCTCCATCTGGAGGTTCTTGGCGCGCAGCTCTTCGCTCAGCTCCTGCAGTCGCGCCCGCTCCGCCTCGATCGTATCCTCCAGCAACTTCATCGCCGTCACGTCGTGCGAAATGCCAAACGTCCCGGTGATCTCCCCAAACTGGTCGCGCAGGGGCAGCTTCGACGTCAGCGCCCAGCGAATCGTCCCATCGGGCAGCGTCTCCTTCTCCAGCTTGTCGATGATCGGCTGGCCGGTGCGGATGATTTCCTGCTCGTCCTCGAAGGCCGGCTGGGCGTGTTCCATCGTGAAAAAATCGTGGTCCGTGCGCCCGACCATATTGTCGGCATGGCGCAAGCCGTGAAATTTCGCCATCGCGTTGTTCACCCGCACGAAACGGCTCTGGAGATCCTTGAAATAAATGCGGTCCGGCAACTTTGCGAGCAGATGGCCCAGCATCTCCTGCTCGCGCGCCAGCTTTTCCTCGACCTTCGCCCGCTCGACCGCGTTGCGAATCACCCGTCCGATGCCACGGCTCGTCAGCTCGCTCAGGACCAGGCAATCCTGCGCGCCGGCCTGCAGCGCCACCAGCTCTCTCGCCTCCTTCGGATGTTCCTGCACCGCGATCACCGGGATCCGACCGGCGGCCATAATCACGTCCCGCATGAATCTCTCCAGCACTGCATCATTCTCCGGCAGCACGGCAATCACCACCGAGGGCGCCTTGCCATTGATCAATGGGATCGCGGCCGTCTCGACCGGCAGCACCTTCATCAGGTAGCGCCCGCGCAGCCGATCCCGCAACAAACCGTCGATCTGCGCCTCGATCCGAGGGTCCTCCACCAATAATGCGATGCGATACATGACTGACTGATTCCGCCGGGGACGGCCTGCAAAAGCCGCATCACCATGGTGCCCCGTCCCGGACGCGAGTTCAACTCCGCAGTGTCTCCGCCCATCAGCGCCCGAACAAAACTTGTTCGATGAAATACGAACTTTCCCTTGCGAATCGGCCGGACCGGCGTATCTCGAAACTTGTATGAGCAACTCCATCAAATACCTCGCCAAGGAAGCCCCGCGCAGCCCCCGCATTCGCATCGGCGGCTACGCGATCATCGCCCGCACCATCGACAAATGCCGGGCGCATCTCCACTCGAGCACCGGCGAATATCACTTCGACTGCCCGCTGGACAATTACCTCTTCGAATTCAAGGGCGTCACCGGCGACGCCTTCAAGGCGCAGGTCGCCACCGGAGCCACCGACGAGGAACTCGCCGCCTGGCTCACCGCAAACGGCTCGCCGAAAACCCCCGAGGAAATCGCCGCGTGGTCGGACAGCATGGAAGCCGCCAATCCCGCGAAGGATCCCGAGAAGCGCGAGTGGTTCCAGGGCGAACTCGCCAAGCTCGGGCTCGACCCGGAGAACACGACGCTCTTCGACTGGCTCGAAGCCGACGACAAGGCGAGCTTCGCAAAGTAAGCCGTCTTTTTGCAGAGGGGAGCGCGGCCCCGCGCTCTCCTCCCCTTTCGGCTAAATGTAAACTCCCGCCATGCGCCGCCAGTAATAACCCTGGTGGGCGCGATCCTGCCACAGGTGCATCTCGTGGCGGACGCCCTTGCCGCGCAGGATGTCGCTGAACTGCTCGTTGTTTCCGCGGAAGGGATCCTCCTGCCCCACCGTGAGCACGACCTCCATTTCCCGCAGATGCCGCAGCCGATCTTCGCATCCGAGGCCCGGCAGGAAGTGCGTCGGCGTGTTGAAATAAATTTCCTCGCTGTAATAGCCGTCGAACAAATCCCGGAAATGCTCGACGTTCAGCGTCAGGTCGTAGCGGCCGGAAAACGCGACGACTTTCCTGAAAAGATGCGGATGGCGAAACGCAATGTTCGCCGCCTGAAACGCGCCCAGGCTGCACCCGTGCGCCACCACAACGGGATGCGGATTCTTCGCATTCATCAGCGGAAAAACCTCGTTGAGGATATACTCCTCATACTGGATGTGGCGCTGGATGCGACCCGATGGATGCGCCCAAAAGCAGTAAAAACTCTCCGGATCGATGCCATCGATGCAGAAGAGCTGCAACTCTCCGGCCTCGATCTTCCCGCGCAGGGTCTCCACCATGCGCATGTTCTCGTATTCGTAGAACCGGCCGCCGCGGGTCGGAAAAACCAGCATCTTCTCGCCGGCGTGGCCGAAGATGAGCAGCTCCATCTCGCGGTTCAACCGCCAGCTCCACCACTTGTGATATTCCCGATTCATTGCGCGTGAGGGGATTCATCCCGCCAGCGGCGTCACAAATCCCGAAAGTAATTGTCAATTTCCCGTAGCAATTCCTGTTCCTCCTTCCCTTGATCGGAATACGCGTGGTGCCCGGCCGTCAGCGTAAACAGCGATTTCGGCCCGGGAATCGCGTTGTAAATCGAAAACTGTCCCGCCGGAGCCACCGCCGGATCGAAGGGCGCGCAGGCGCAGTGCACCGGCTGCCGCAGGTAGCGCGCGGCCGTCGCTGCGTCGAAATACGCCAGCGTCTCCCGCACGCGCGGATGCCGACGCGCAAAGCGCTGCACGCTCGCCGCGCTGCCAATCGAACCCAACTCGAGCCGGAGCGGCTGATTTCCAAACGTCGGCACGTTCAGGTGCGCCCGTTGCACCCGGTCGTCCCACGGCAGGGCCAGCGCGCCAACGCCTCCGCTGAAGCTGATTCCCAGGTAGCCCACGTGCCCCGTCACCTCGGGACACATCCGCAGCAACGCGCTCACTCCCTGCCACAAATCCTCCACGCAGCCGCCGAGCACGTAGCGATTGCGGTCGTGAATGTCGTGCAGCACATGCCACATCGGGTTGTTCGAGATCGTGCCGTGGTGCGTTCGTCCGAGGCCGCGCGCGCAAGGAAAAAGCAACGCCGCGTCCGGGAATGGCAGATGCGTATCCGGCGCCTCGCGTCCGCTGTATCCGTGGCCGATCACAAACCCGCGCCTCGGCGCCGCCCCGAGCGGCAGCAGCAGCCAGCCCTTCACCCGCACGCGATCGGTCGAGGAATAGGAAATCTCGAAGACCCTCCACGACGCGACGTCCTGGCCCGTATCGCGCAGTTTCAGTTTCGGCGCGATGCGAAGGGTCCGCTCGTAACGCGCGCGCCAGAAGTCCTCGAAATCCGCCGGCGGAAGCGGCGCCTCGACCGTTAGCAATTGCTCGATCGAATACCCGTGCGTGGGATCGAAGGCATACCCGCCGACGCGGGGCGGGACCGGTCGCATCGCCGCTGCGCTCATGCCCCCCGCTCGAGAAAGCGCCCACGCCCAATCTCGCCGACAAATTTTCCATCGCGCACAGCCACCGCGCCACGCACGGTCACCACCGCCGGCCGGCCCTGGATTTCCCAGCCTTCGAAGGCATTGTAGTCCACCGCATGCGTCTGCGTCGCCTTCGACAAGGCGCCGCGATACGTGGGGTCATAAACGACGAGATCCGCATCGGCGCCGGGTTGGATCGCCCCCTTGCGCGGGAACAAGCCGAATTGCTTCGCCGCGTTCGTGCTCGCGACGGCGACGAAGGTTTGCAGGTCGAGGCGTCCCGCGCAGACGCCGTGCGTATAGAGCAGGTTCACGCGTTCCTCGAGCGACGGAATCCCGTTTGGAATCTTCGTGAAATCGTCGCGTCCCATCGGCTTCTGCGTCTCGAAGTCGAACGGCGCATGGTCCGTCGCCACCGTCTGCACGAGGCCGGTGCGCAGCGCGTGCCAGAGCACGGATTGATTGGTGGCGTCGCGCAACGGCGGCGACATCACGTATTTCGACGCCTCGAAGCCGCCGCGCTCGGCGTAGGTGCGATCCAGGACGAGATATTGAATGAGCGTCTCGATCGCAACGTCCACCCCGCGCAGACGCGCGGAAAGTGCCTGCCGCAGAGCCTGTTCGCAGCTCAAATGCACGATGTAAATGCGCGCCCCGGTCAGCCCGGCAAACGTCATGAGATGATGCACTCCCTCGGCCTCGACCTCCGGCGGCCGGCTCAAATAATGGCCCTCGGGGCCGGTGACGCCCGCGGCGATCAGTTCCCGCTGCCGCTCGGCAACGAGGGTCTCGTTCTCGCAATGCGCGCACACCACGACGCCGAGTTCCTTCGCGAGTTTGAGCGTGCGATAGAGTTCGGAATCGTCGATGCCAAACGCGCCCTTGTAGGCGAGGAAGATTTTGAACGACTGCACGCCCCGCGCGACGATCTCGCGAAGCTGCGCCTCGCTGCCGGCATCGAACTTCGTGACGCCCATGTGGAACGAGTAGTCGCACGCGGATTTCCCCTCGCTCTGCGCGCGCCACGTCTCGAAGCCGGCCATCGGTTCCTCCGCCCGCGAGGGGCAGCACATGTCGAAGAGCGTCGTCGTCCCGCCGACGAGCGCGGCCTGACTCGCCGTCGTGTAGGTGTCCCGCGAATACGTGCCCATGAACGGCAGGTAAATGTGCGTGTGCGGATCGACGAACCCCGGGAACACATATTTGCCGGTCGCATCGATCACCTCCGCGCCGGGCGGCGGCGGAATGTCGCGGTCGATGCGCGTGATGGTTTCGTCCTCGCACCAGATGTCCGCCACATAGCGGGCGTCGGGGGTCACGATCTCGCCGTTCTTGATGAGCAGGGGCATGGGAAAATTCTTAAACAGAAGGACGCGAAGATCGCGAAGGTTCTTTGCGCCCTTTGCGACCTTCTGTGAAATTCATCGCGCCCACACGTCGCCTTCGCCCGGGGCAAACCAACGCGACGTGGTGACCTTTTGCTGGGTGTAGAACGCGACGCCTTCGCGCCCCTGAAGATGGAGATCGCCGAAGAACGATTCGTTCCAGCCGCTGAAGGGAAAGAACGCCATCGGTGCGGGCACGGCCACGTTCACGCCCACCATGCCGGCGTTGATGCGATTTCGGAATTCGCGCGCCGCCCGACCGGAGTTCGTAAAAATTGCCGCGCCGTTGCCATAGGCCGAGCGATTCGCGGTCTCGATGGCCGCATCCAGATCGTCCATGTGAACGACACCGAGCACCGGCCCAAAAATTTCCTCGCGCATCACGGTCGCGTCCGGCGCGACGCCGTCGAGAATGGTCGGACCAACGTAGAAACCGTTCGGTGCGCCCTCGACCTTGACGGAGCGACCATCCGCGGCGACCTGCGCGCCCTCGCGTTCGGCCAGATCGATGAGCGATTCCACGCGGTCGCGATGCGGCGCGGTGATGACCGGTCCCATTTCGGCCGCGGAATCGCGAAACGCCGCGCCCACACGAATGCGTTTCGCGGCGGCGACCAGCTCGGGAATCACCGTGTCCCTGGCCTTGCCCACCGCGATCGCCGTGGAGCCCGCCATGCAGCGCTCGCCGGCGCAGCCAAAGGCCGCCTCGACGAGGCCGCGCACGGATTCCGTGACCGTGGCGTCCGGCATGATGAGGATGAAGTTCTTGGCGCCGCCGGCCGCCTGCACCCGCTTGCCGTGGCGCGTGCCGACGTCGAAAATATGCCGCGCGACCGGCGTCGAGCCCACGAACGAAATCGCGCGCACCAACGGATGCACGAGCAACGCATCGACGCAGGCGCGGCCGCCCTGCACGACGTTGAACACGCCCTTCGGCAACCCAGCCAGGTCGAGCAGCTCGGCCAGCCGGGTCGCGGTGAGCGGCACTTTCTCGCTCGGTTTGAGGATGAACGTATTCCCGCAGGCCAGCGCGAGCGGAAACATCCAGAGCGGCACCATCGCGGGAAAATTAAACGGCACGATGCCGACGCAAACACCGAGCGGCTGGCGGATGACGTCGCAATCGATGCCCCGCGCGATGTTCTCCAGCGATTCGCCCATCAACAGCGTCGGCGCGCCGCACGCATACTCGACCATCTGGATGCCGCGCCGCAGATCGCCGCGCGCCTCGCCGAGCGTCTTGCCGTGCTCGGTCGAAATCGTGAGCGCGATGGACTCGAAATCGGCCTCGAGCAGCGCCTTGTAGCGGAACAGCACGCCCGAGCGCTCGACCGCCGGCGTGTCGCGCCAGGCGGGGAACGCCGCGGCGGCCGCCCGAGCGGCATCATCCACCAAACCCGCACCCGCGAGCGGCACCTCGGCAATGATTTCGCCGAGGGCGGGGTTGAAGACCGGCGCCGCCTCGGTGGCGTCGGCCGCGATCCATTCGCCGCCGATAAAACTCCTACAGATTTTCATGCTTTTTCCCGCGACGGCGCAGCGGCAGGGCAATACTCACAATGGCTTTGTCTCCGCGTCTCCGCGGCGATGCGGGATGTCATGATCGCCGGTGGCGAGCGCGTCGGATTGCGCGACGAAATCGTCGCCGCTCCATTCGCCGTCGGCCTTCACCATTTTTTTGGCTTCGGCCTGCGCCGCCTTGCGCTCGCGCTGCATGCGCACGAGTTCGGCGTGCGTCGTGAAATACGGCAGGCTCGCGCCGCGAAAATCATCGAGCGTCTCGAAGCCGTGCTTCTCCATGAAAGCGAGCAACTGATCGCACATCGGCTTCACGCACTCGTAGCCGAATTTCATCACGCCCGTGCATACTTGCACCGTGCTCGAGCCCAGCAGGATGAACTGCGCAGCATCCTCGCCGGATTCCACGCCGCCGAGGCCGGAGAGCGTGCGACCGGGAAATTCCTTTGCGATCAGCTGCGCGATCTCCATGCACATGCGCAGGGCGATTGGCTTCACGGCCTTTGACGAATAGCCGCCCGGGGTCGTATAGCCTTCCACGCTCGGCTCGGGGCGCAGCGTCTCGAGATTCACACCGATGACGCTGCGGATCGTGTTGATCGCGCTCACGCCCTGGCAACCGGCGGCGAACGCGGCGCGCGCGGGCTCTTCGATATGCGTGATATTCGGCGTCATTTTCGCCCACACGGGTTTGGTCGCCGCCTCCATCACCCACGTGCAGACTTCGCCGAGGATGGCGGGATCCTGCCCCATCGCCGCGCCCATTTTCCGCTCGGGCAAGCCATGGGGACACGAGAAATTCAACTCGAACGCATCCACGCCCGCCGCCTCGCAGCGTTGCACGAGTTCGGTCCAGGCGTCCCGGTTGTATTCCTCCATGATCGACGCGATGAGGATGCCCTCGGGGTGCGCGTCCTTGATCCGCTTGAATTCCTCGATCCAGATGTCCAGCGGGCGATCGCTGATGAGTTCGATATTTTCCCAGCCGATGACTTCCCGGCCGTCGGCGGCCTTGAGCTTGCCGTAGCGCGGGGTGACGTTGATGACCTTCGATGCATCGAGGCTGACCGTCTTCGCAATGACCGCGCCCCAACCCTCGCGAAACGCGCGGTTGATGACGTTCAGGTTCGTGCCGGGAGGGCCGGAGCCAATGATGAAGGGGTTCGGAAGTTTCAGTCCGTCAACGGTTGTCGCAAGAGTGGCCATACGTCTAGTGGGGTTCCTTCAATGAAGGCCCACTTCTTAGCAATTTCGAGGCCAAATGCGCGTCGAAGGCTCACGCAAGCGCGCGAATCGCCTTTTCGGCGAGCTTGTCGAAGGCGATCACGGCCAGTTCGAGATGTTCTTCCTTCGTATCCTCGATCTTGTTGTGGCTGATGCCGTGGAGGCTTTGGACGAACATCATGACGGTTGGCACGCCGGCGCGCGCGACCTCGGCCGCGTCGTGCAGAGGACCGGATGGCAGCCGATGCGAGACGCCGCAGGTTTCCCGGATCGACGCATCGCACAACTCGATGAGGTCGGGCGAAAACGGGATTGGCTCGATGTGCCAGAGACGCTCCCACGTGACGGTCACGCCACCCTCGACGGCGAAGCGCTCGCTGGCGGCAATAGCCTCGGCATGCATCGCGGCAAGCGCGGCGGGATCGAGGTGGCGCTGGTCCAGCGTGATGCGGCACTCGGCCACGACGCTCGTCACGATGCCGGGCTCGGTCTTGCAGGAACCGATGGTGCAGACACCGCCATGGCGCTCCGCGATGCGATAAATTTCGGACGCCATTTTCGCAGCGGCGAGAAAGGCGTCCCGACGGCGGTTCATCGGCGTGCTGCCGGAGTGCGCCGCCTGGCCGTGGAAGGTGATCGCGTGTCGCTCAACGCCACAGGTGCCGAGCACAACGCCGAGCGGCAGATCGAGATCGAGCAGAACCGGGCCTTGCTCGATGTGGAGCTCGAGGTAGGCGGCGGCGTATTTCAATTCCACGCCGCTTTCCTTCACCCGCTCGAAATCGAAGCCGCGCGCGCGCAGGGCGTCCGGCAACGTGATGCCGTCGCGGTCGGCGAGAGCGCAGGCTTCCGCCATGTCGAGATTGCCGGAGCAGGCGGAAGAGCCGAAAAGGCTCTTGCCGAAGCGCGCGCCTTCTTCGTCGGCCCAATCGACGAGGCGCACGGTCACGGGCGGGCGTCCGTCATATTGCGCGGTGATGCGGCGAAGAATCTCGAGTCCGGCGAGCACGTTCAGGCAGCCGTCGAGCCAGCCGCCGTTCGGGACGGAATCCATGTGGCCGCCGATGAGAAGTTCCTTTTCCGATTCGCCGCGCAGCGTCGCCCAGAGGTTCCCGGCGGCGTCGGTGTGAACCTCGACGGGCAACGCGGCGAGTCTGGCGGTGAGCCATTCGCGAACCTTCGCCCAAAGTTCGGTGAAGGCCACGCGCTGGGCGCCGTTTTCATCGGCAGTGAAGGCGCGGAGTTCCTTGAGTTCGGCGACGGTGCGTTTCGGATCGAGGGGCGTGATCATGTCCGCGCATTAAGCAAATGGCGTGCGCAATGTCGATCCTCGCGCAAGATCTGGCACCGCGTCTGCTGATAATGATCGCCTCCCCATGACCAGGTCCGGTGTCACATTGCCTCTCAAATATCCGCTCCTTGTCGTGGTCGCGCTGCTGACGCTCGCCACCGGCCTGCGCGCGCAGGTTTCGATCAATGTATTGCAGACGAACATTCACCGCGACATCGGCGGCAGTGATTCGAACATGAGCTCACAGCCTTACCTCGCGCAGGAGATCAATTTTCTGAATCCCGACGTGTGGACGTTGCAGGAGCTGGGCGGCAACAATGTCAGTTACAATGCGACGACGGCGTATAACTATCTCGTCGCTTTCGTCCAAAGCGACCTCACGATCTTTGGCGCGAGCCCCGCGGTCGGCGTCAATTTCTTCGTCTATCTCAGCACCCGCAACGACGGCTACGACGCGGAGGCCATCGTCTCGCGCTATCCCATTCTCTCTTCGCAGACCTACTCGGATGCCGGCGGCGGCAATAGCGCCCTGCGTGGACTGGCGCGGGTGACGCTCGACATTCCCGGCAGCACGAATCTCGACATTTTTACGACGCATCTGAAGGCGTTGAGCACGGACTCCGACGCGCAAAAGCGCATGTCGGAAGCCGACGTGGACAGCGCCACCATCGCGAGCTGGATGGCGGCACATTCGAGCGACGCCGTGATCGCAACGGGCGACTGGAACGAAACGGTCGAGAGCGGCGCGTCGGCGAATTGGAGCGGGCACGCCCTCGGTGACTCCGTCACCCTGACGAATGGCGCCACGGAGGCCTACAACCCGGTGGCGAAGATCAAGGCTGCGGGCCTGACGGACCCGCGACCGGTCAGCATCAAGGGCAACGTCAACACGATCTCCTCGACGAAGCCGAACGCGCGCTTCGATTACGTGATGTTCGCGGGGAACGCGAATTACGTGAGCGGGCAGGTGTTCGACACGAAGCAATACACGAGCACGCAACTCACCGCGCTCAATACGCAGTTCGGCACGACCTTCACGTCCTCGACGTCGGCCAATGCCTCGGACCACCTGGCGGTCTTTGCAACGTTTGCGATCGTTCCCGAACCGGGAACGCTGTCGCTGCTTGGCGTCGCTATCGTCGTGATTGTCTGGCGCGGACGACGGCAATCGCGCGCCGCGACCTAATCCAGCCAGCCGAGAACGGACTGCGGATAGATGCCCACCACGAAGATGAGCACCGCCAGCGCGGCCATACTGATGCGCCCGGCGAGCGAGACGGAAATTTCCGGCGCGTTTTCCGGCGCGGGCTGCCAATACATCGCCCGGACGACGAGCAGGTAATAATAGAAGCCGCAGGCGACGGTGATGACACCGAGACCGACAAGCCACCAATGCCCGGCCTGGATGGCGACGGCGAAGATGAAGAGCTTGCCGAGGAAGCCGGCGGTGAACGGGATGCCCGCCAGCGAGAGCATGGCGATGAGCATGGCGCCCGCGAGCCAGGGTGAGCGCCGGGCCAGGCCCGCGAAGTGCGAGATGTCGTCGCCACCCACGCTGGTCGAGACCACCGCCATCACGAGGAAGGCGAGGAACGTCATCAGCAGATACGCGACGAGGTAGAATTCGATGGCGCCCTGGGCGAAGAGGACACCGAGACTCGCGAGGGCCATCAGCAGATATCCCGCGTGGCCGACGCTGGAGTAAGCGAGCAGACGCTTGAGATTACGCTGCGGGAGCGCGGAGAGATTGCCGTAAATCAAGGTCGCCCCGGCAGTGAGCAGGAGGATCCATTCGATCTTCGCCGCCAAGGGGGCGAAGCCCAGAAAAGGCTGCAACACCCGCAGGACGACGATGAAGCCGGCAGCCTTCGAGCCCACCGAGAGGAAGGCGGCGATCGGCGTCGCCGCGCCTTGATAGACATCCGGAATCCAGAATTGGAAGGGGAACGCGCCGATCTTAAACGCGAGCGCAATGAAGACGAGGCCGAAGCCAAAGAGCAGCGCGGGGTGGCTGGCGGCGGGCAGAGTCGGCAGCGTCGCGGCAATGGCGGCGAGATTCGTCTGGCCGGTCACGCCGAAGATCCACGTGATGCCGTAGACGATGAAGCCGGTGGAAAGCGCGCCGAGGATGAGATATTTCGTGCCGGCCTCGAGCGTGGTGTGGCTGCGGCGCAGGTAAGCGACGAGGACGTAGAACGAGATCGTGACGAGCTCGAGCGAGACGAAGATCGCGATGAAGTCGATGGCCGAGACCATCCACATGAGACCGGCGCAGGCCAGCACGGGCAGCGCGAAGAATTCCCCGAGGCCGCCGCCCTTGCTTTCGCCGGGGATGAAGCGCTCGACGATCGGCGCGTAGTCGATCGACATGACGAGCACGAGGATCGTCGCCACGAGCGAGAACCGCTTGAAGAGCATCGCCATGTTGTCCGCGGTGTAGAAACCCGCGTAGGGCGCGTGCTCGGGAATCGCGCCGGGATTCACGAAGAAGCTCGCCACCAGCACCGCGGCCAGACCGACGATTCCCGCGTAGGCAAGGTAGCGCTTGTCGGTGGAGGCGACGAACGCCTCGACCATCAGCATGACGATGCCGAGGGTCACGACGAAGACTTCGAGGTAGATCGGGTTCACGGCAGCAAGTTGGGAGTCACGTAGGAAAGGAGCAACTGCGGGTGGAAGCCGATGCCGAGCAGCACAAGGATCAGCAGGATGACCGCGTAGCGCGGGATTGGCGCGAGGTCGGGCAGGCGAGCCCAGCGCTCGGGCATCGTGCCGAAAAAGACGTTGCGGTAGGCGCGCAACATGTAAACGGCGGAGATCACCACGCCCCAGACAGCGATAATGGTGACGATTTGAATCGCGTTCAGGCCGGATTTCACGATGTCGGCCGAAGTGCCGAACGAGCCGAAGAACACCATCAGTTCACCGGGGAAATTCGCGAAACCGGGCAGACCGACGGAGGCCATCGTGGCGAAGCCGAAGAGCAGGCCGAAGAGCGGCATGGGCTTCGCGAGACCGCCGAGTTCGGCGTAATCGAGCGTGCCGGTGCGTTCGCGCAGAGCGCCGCTGAGGGCGAAGAGCGCGGCGATGGAGAGGCCGTGGGCGACCATGAGGACGGCAGCGCCGCTGAGGCTGAGCTGATTGAAGGCCGCGATGCCGAGGAAGATGTATCCCATGTGCATCACGCTCGAGTAGCCGAGGGTCCAATCGAGGCGCTTCTGCGCGATGGTCACGAGGCCGATGTAGAGCAGGTTGCCGACGATCAACACGAGGAAGAGATCGAGGTAGGAAATCGACCAGCCGAAGCCGAGCGGGATGCGCGTGGCCAGGATGGAGTGAGGGAAGATTGGAACGATGAGCCGGAGGATGCCGTAGAGGCCGAATTTTTTGAGGACGCCGGCGTGCAGCATCGAGGCGGGCGTCGGCGCGGAGGCGTAGGCCTGCGGAGCCCAGGAGTGGAACGGAAAGAGCGAGATGAGCGTGCCGAAGCCGAGGAGCAGCGTCCAATACACCCAATGCGGCGGATTAAGGCTGCCGTCCTTCGCGAGCGCCTGGATGGTTTGCAGATCGAAGGTTCGCTGTGAGGCGGGCATGGCCAGATAAAGGCCGATGATTCCCAGCAGAAGAACGAAACTGCCGAGCCCGAGGTAGATCGTCGCCTTCCAGGCCGCGGCCTGCCGGTCGCCCGAGCCCCAGATGCCGATCAGCAGGAAGGTCGGAATGAGCGCAACCTCGTGGAAGGCGTAGAAGAAGAGCACGTCCATCGAGGAAAACGCCCCGATGACGCCCGCCGAGATGAGAAGCACGCATGCGTAGAAAAGATTTTCGCGGGTCTTGATCGGCGGGATCACCCACACCGCGCTCACGGTCACGATGGCGGAAAGCAGCAGCATCGCGAGGCTGAGGCCGTCCGCGCCGAAGCTCAACGACAGGCCGAGCCCGTCGGACACCGGCATCTGGGTCGCGAATTGGAATCCGCCAACGGCCCGGTCGTAGGTGGCGACCAGATTCACCGTCACGAGAAGCATGCCGAGGGACGCGAATCGCGCGATCAAGCGGGCGGGTGCGCCCACCATGATGAACAGGGCGGCAATGAGCGGCAGCAGCGTGAGGAAGAAGAGCGGGCTCGGCAGGCTCATTTGGCGATCAGGATGTAGAGCAGCGCGACGACGCCGGCCCCGAAGAAAAAGGCGTAGGCCTGGAGGTTACCGATTTGGAGGAACCGCATCGCGAAACCGGCGGCCCAGGTGGCCTTGGCGGTGAAGTTCACGCCGACACCATCGATGATCCATTTGTCGGTGAAGGCGGAAACTTTCGCGGTGCCGTCCTGCACCCAGCGCACGAACACGGTTTGCCAGATGTCGTCGAGATAGAGGCGGTTCGCGAAGAGCGGGATCAGGACGGGGTCCTTCTTCGGCGCACCCCGGTAGATGAGGAAGGCGATGATCAGACCGAAGAGGAACATCCCCGGAGTTGCGTAGTGCAGCCAATGCGGCGCATCCGGCTCGGGCAGTTCGCCGAAGAAGGGCTTCTCGATGAATGAATAACCGGCGATGACCGCGGGAATGGTGAGCAGGAAGAGCGGTATGACCATGACCGCCGGCGACTCGTGGGCATGCTTCGCGGCATCGCTGCGCGGGGCGCCCAGGAAGGTGACGACGAGCATGCGCGTGGTGTAGATCGCGGTGAGGAGCACGCCGCCGAAGGTAAGCCAGAAGAGCGGCTGGTTCTTCCACGCAAACTCGATGATGAGATCCTTGCTAAAGCCGCCGCTGAAGCCGGGGCAGCCCATGAGCGCAAGGCCGCCAAGCGTCATGAAAATGAAGGTGAGCGGCATCTTGTTTTTCAGACCGCCCATTTTCCAGATGTCCTGCTCGTGGTGCATCCCGAGGATCACCGAGCCGGAGCAGAGGAAGAGCAGGCACTTGAACCAGGCGTGCGTGAAGAGGTGGAACATCGCGACCCCGGAGCTCGTCGCCACGGAAATGCCCACGACCATGTAGCCAAGCTGCGAGACGGTCGAGTAGGCAAGGATGCGCTTGATGTCGTTCTGCTGCAGACCCATCAATCCCGCGCCGAAGCAGGTGATCGCGCCGATCCAGCCGATCACTTCGAGCGCGCCGGGCGAGGTGTGAAGGACGGGGAAAACGCGGGCGAGCAGGTAAACGCCAGCGGCGACCATCGTGGCGGCGTGGAGCAGCGAGGAAACGGGCGTCGGGCCTTCCATCGAGTTCGGCAACCACACATGGAGCGGAAATTGCGCGGACTTGCCGACGGTGCCGCAGAAGACGAGCACGCAGGCGGCGGCGAGCCAGAAGGTCGAGCCGTGGAAGCCGGCGAGCGCCTTCGGGAGTTCCGAGAACATCATCGTGCCGGTGAGCGTCCAGAAGAGCAGGATGCCCACCATGAAGCCGAAGTCGCCGATGCGGTTCACGATGAAGGCCTGCTTGGCCGCATCGCCGGCGGAATCCTTCTTATAGTAGTGGCCGATGAGGATGTAGGAGCTCACGCCGACGAGTTCCCAGAAGATGAACATCATCACGAAGTTGTCGGCCATCACGATGCCGAGCATCGAGAAGAGGAAGAGCGCGAGGCCCGCGAAATAGCGGCTGTAACCTTCCTCGTGCGCCATGTAGCCGACCGAGTAGATGAAGACGAGCGTGGCGATGGTCGTGACGATGACGAGCATCGAGCGGCAGAGCGCGTCGATCTGGAGACCGATTGGAATCGTGAACTGGTAATCCGGTCCGAGCAGATGGCTGAAGTTGATCCAGTCGATGCTCAGCCGGATGTCGTGGCCTTGAATGAAGAGCGTCCAGCTCAGCACGGCGCCAATCGCGGCGGCGGCGATGGCCAGACCGGCGCTCAGGAATTTCGAGCGTCCGCCGAAGAACAGAATGGCCGCCGCCATGAAGAGCGGCAGAAAGAGAATGATCCAGGGCGCCGTTTGCGAATTCATCTAGAATTTCAGGGCGTTGAGGTCCTCGACGTGCGTCGTCTGCCGGGCGCGATAGAGCGCGACGATGATCGCGAGGCCGACGGCGACTTCGGCGGCGGCCACGGTGATGATGAAAAACACGAGCACCTGGGCGTTATAGTTCGGCAGGCCGTCCACGAGGCGGAAGCGGGAGAAGCCGACGAGCGAAAGGTTCGCCGCGCTGAGCATGAGCTCGAGGCACATGAAGATGACGATGATGTTCCGGCGCAGGAGCACGCCGCCGAGCCCGATGGCAAAGAGCAGGCCGCTGACCGCGAGGTAATGAGCGAGGGTGGGTTCCATCAGCGCAATTTTGGATTTTGGATTTTGGATTTTGGATTGGATTCCAAGGCGGAGGACGCAGCCCAAGGCGCGGCTTTCGCAAAATCCAAAATCCAAAATCCGAAATCCAAAATCATTTGAGCTCTTTCTTGCTGAGGACGACGACGCCGATCGTGGCGACGAGCAGGAGGACGCCGATGATCTGGAAGGGCAGGTTGAATTGCGTGAAGAGCGTGATGCCGACGGATTTCACGTCGTTCGTCACCGGGCCGGTGAGCGCCGGCTTGAGCTGACCGAAGAATCCCGCGTTCGAGCCAAGGACTTTGAAGAGAATCGCGACGAAGCCCAGCAGGACGGCCACTCCGCCGACGACGGCGGGGACGTTGAACTTGCGGGCGCGCTCGGTCTTGAGATCGAGCAGCATGATGATGAAGAGGAAGAGCACCATCACCGCGCCGGCATAGACAAGCACCTGGATAATGCCGATGAAGAACGCGTCGAGCATGAAGAACAGGCACGCGAGGCCGAGAAAGGACATCACGAGGCACATGGCCGAGCTGACGGGATTGCGCGCCAGCACGACCCCGACGCCGAAGGCGAGCATCAATGCGGCAAATACCCAGAAGAGGAACAGGGACACGGTGCGGTGCTTCGGCTTGGTGGGTTGGGTTGGATTCGGAGGGGACCGGCGGGCGTTTTATCAGTGGGCGCGGGAGGCGACTACTTTTTTTCGTTCCACTTGTTGATGACGTCGGGCATGACGCCGCCGAGTTCGTAGAGCTTGGCCTTGTCGTGCTTCATTTCGGCGCGGGTGTAGCCGGTGATCGCGTAGTCCTTGCGCAGGAAAATCGCCTGCTCGGGGCAGACTTCCTCGCAGAGGCCGCAGTAGATGCAGCGGATCATGTCGATCTCGAATTCCTTCGGCCGTTTCTCGACCTTCGCCCACGGATCGGCGTTCGGAATTTCCTCGGGCGTGATCGTGATCGCGCGCGGCGGGCAGATGAACTCGCAGAGCTGGCAGGAGACGCAGCGTTCGCGACCCCACTCGTCGGCGACGAGCGTGGGCGCACCGCGATACCATTCGGGCAGCTTGTCGTCCCATTTCTGCTCGGGGTATTGCATCGTCTCGGTCTTGCCGCCAACCGATTTGAAAAAATGTTTGATCGTGAGCACGAGGCCGCCGATGACGGCCGGGAGATAGAATTTCTCCGCGAGGCTGAGCTTCGGGCGTTGGAGAACGAGGGCCATATTATTTTTTCAGGTAAACGAGCACCAGGGCCGTGAGAAAGATGTTCGCGAGGGCGATTTCGAAGAAATAGATCCAGCCGAGCTTCATGAGCTGGTCGTAGCGGAAACGCGGCACGGTCCAGCGCACCCAGATGAAGAAGAAGATGAGGAGCGAGACCTTAAAAAAGAAGACGTTGATGTTCACGAAGCCCCAGAAGGCGCCGGGCAACCAATGCCAGACATGATTCGCGAGACCGAACGGAAGCCAATGCGAGCTGCCGTCGGGGATGAAGGGCAGGCTCCAACCGCCGAAGAAGAGCGTCACGATCACGCCGGAGCCGGCGATCATCGCGGCGTATTCGCCGAGGAAGAAGAGCGCGAAGCCCATCGAGGAATATTCCGTGTGGTAGCCGCCAACGAGTTCCTGCTCGGCCTCGGGAAGGTCGAACGGCGTGCGGTTCGTCTCCGCAAACATCGAGACGAGAAAGACGATGAACGAGATCATCATCAGCGGGATCAGCGCGAAGCGCCAGGCCTCGAGATGGACGCCGCCCACGAAAGGAATCGGGCAGATGAGCCAGCCGTTGACGATCTGCCAATCGACGATCTGCGAGAGATTGAGCGTGCCGCAGATGAGGAAGATCGGCACGACGGAGAGGCCGAGCGCGAGCTCGTAAGAGATCATCTGCGAGCTGGAGCGGATGCCGCCGAGGAAGGGATATTTCGAGTTCGACGCCCAGCCGGCGAGCACGATGCCATAGACGCCGAGTGAGGAGACGGCGAAGACGTAGAGCACGCCGATGTCGATGTTTGCGATGACCATCGGGACGGGCTTGCCGTCCGGCCCGACGAGGAACGAGCTGCCGAAGGGCACAACCGCCAGCACGAGGAGCGGCGGGATCATCGTGAGCTTCGGCGCGATGTAGTAGTAGAACTTGTTGACCGAGTTCGGGATGAAATTTTCCTTGAGGAGGAGCTTGATCGGGTCGGCCACCATCTGGCCAAGGCCCCAGAGGCTGTAGTCCTTCTTGAACCCGATGAGTGTGGCGGGCGCGCCCACGCGATTCGGCCCGAGGCGGTCCTGAATGAAGGCGCTGACCTTGCGCTCGGCGAAAACCGAGAGGGAGACAAGCGGCAGAATCGCGCCGAACAGGACGAAGAGCGTCTTGACGATGGACGTCCAGACGAGAAACGGGATGGGTTGCTGGAGGAAGCTGATGATGTCCATTCGCGTCGAGCGCAATTTCGATACCGGTTTTCGCGCCGGGCTGTCGAGGGTCAATCGTGCAAATTCCCGCGAAGGCGGAAAATTCCGGCTCCGGCCCGTCCGTCCGCGAGCAGGCTTGACTGCCTCCCGCCGAAGTCCATATATGCCGCCACTCCTATGCGTCTCCCGTTGTTGCTCGCCCTGCTTGCCGTTTCTCTCTTCACGGACGCCTCCGCGCAAACGGTGCGCGTCGTCACGCGCAACATTGAACCGTTTTCCTTCGAGAAGGACGGGCGCCGCGTCGGCTTTGCGATGGAGCTCTGGGACAACGTCGCCCGCGAACTGAAGCTCGACTACACGATCACGACGGCCGACAGCGCGAAGAAAATGGTCGAGGCCGTGCAGAACAAGACCGCCGAAGTCGGCGTGGGCGCGCTCAGCATCACCGCCGCGCGCGAGCAGGTCATCGACTTTTCGCAGCCGTTCTACGAATCCGGCTTGTCGATCGTCGTGGCGAACAAGGGTGGCGGCATCGCGGATGTCGTCTGGTCCGTGCTCGCGAATGTTTTCAATTGGAAACTGCTGATTGGCGTCGTTATCGCCATCGCGGTGATGTTCGTCATCTCGCATCTCGTGTGGCTGTATGAGCACCCCGTGAACGAGGAGATGTGGCCGCGGTCGTATCTGGCGGGCATGGGCGAGTCCTTCTGGTGGACGTTGAGCATTTTTCTGGTCGGCGGCGCGGACAACAAAGGCCCGGTCGGCCTCGGCGGACGCATCGTCGCGACGATCTGGATGCTCGCGAGCGTCATCGCCGTGTCGCTGCTCACGGCCTTGTTGAGCGCGGCCTTCACGGTCAATTCCCTCAACAGTGACATCAAGGGCCCCGACGACCTTCCCGGCCACGCCGTCGCGACGGTGGGCGGCAGCACCGCGGAAACATGGCTGCAAAAGCTCGGCTCTTCCGGCGGGGCGAAGGTGACGGTGCAGCCTTATGCCGACGTGCCCGCCTGCCTGGACGCCCTCAAGAGCGGCAAGGTGAAGGCGGTGGTCTATGACGCGCCGATCCTCAAATACTACGTCGCAAAATCCGGCGGTGAGGACTTCGCGCTCGTGGACGGACTGTTCGAACGCAACAACTACGGCTTTGCGCTCCAGCAGGACAGCCCGCTCCGCGAACGGATCAACCAGGCGCTCTTGTTGCTCAACGAAAACGGCGTCACTGATGAGCTGAAGAAGCGCTGGTTCGACGAGGATAAGTAACCCCCGCCCCGCGAAAATTCAGCGCCTCCGCCGGGCCTCAAGCGGACGGCGCATACCACTTCGCAAGGTAGGTGCAGAGTGGGCCGAGCTCGGTGGAACTTGATCGATAGGCGATATAGCCATCGGGCCGCACGAGGCACAGCGCCTCGCCGGGCACGGCATACGCCTCGCGGGCCACACCCTCGGAATCGGCGGCGGCATCGAGTTGGATGACGCGCAGAAAATCCGGCGCCGTGAAGGCAAGCGGCTCCGACGAAAAGACGAGGAGCTGATGGCGCGCGTCGCCACTCCAAATCTCGAACAACCGCCGCGCCGGCTGGCCGTCGAGCACGATGCCCTCCGCGTCGGGGGCGCGCTCCCCGGCGCGAGGACCGCCATGCCAGCCGTGGCCGTGGTCTTCGGCAAGCGGACTGCCGGGATAGCCGACCTCGAGCATGCTCATGTTGCGGGCAATGACGTGGCCGGCGCCAAGTTGGTTGACGAGGCGGATGGCGAGGTTGCGGATCTCGATGGCGACCGGCTGCCGGAGATTCATCATGCGGGTGGCGGGGCCGATCTTCGAGAGGAGGCGCTTCGCATTCGCGTGACGCTCGGCGTTGTAGGTATCGAGCAGAGGCCCGTCGGCGCGACCCTGCAGGACGAGCGCGAGTTTCCACGCGAGATTGAGCGCATCCTGGATGCCCGTGTTCATGCCCTGGCCGCCGACGGGGCTGTGGACGTGCGAGGCGTCGCCGGCGAGGAAGACGCGGCCAACGCGCATCGTCGGGGTCATGCGCGTATTGATCGAGAACGGGCTGATCCAGACGCAATCGTAAAGCTCGGCGCGCACGTCGAAGCGCTCGAGCACGAGGGCCTGAATGTCCTCGATGGTGACTTTCTCGGCCTCCGCGGGCGTCATTTTTTCGACGTTCACGATCACTCGCCAGCGGTCGTCGTTCATCGGCATGATGAAGGCGAATCCGTCGGTGGCGAGGTAGGCGATGGCCTCGTCGGCGCGGTGGTGCCAGCGGATTTTCACGTCGGCGGTGAGCCATGTCGCGTCGAGCGTCTCGCCCTCGAGGTGAAGACCGAGCGCGGCGCGGGTGGCGCTGCGGCCGCCGTCGGCACCGAGGAGATAATCGAACTCGGCGGTGATCTCACTGCCGTCGGCCAGCCGGAGCTGCGCCTGCACGCCGGCCTCGTTTTGCGTCAGCCCGAGCATTTCCACGCGCCGCTCGACGGCCACGCCAAGGGCCTCCAGCCGGCGGGCGAGAATGGCCTCGGTGTGGGCTTGCTCGAGGCCGAGGATGAACGGGTAGTGGGTCGGGAGCTGGTCGAGACTCGGATGGGCGAGGAGGACTTCCCCCTTGGCGTAAATGGAAGCGCCGTGGAGCTTCACCCCGGCGGCGAGAAAGTCCTCGACGATACCGAGGCGCTCGAAGAGTTCGAGCGTGCGCGCGTGGATGGCGGCGGCGCGGGATTGGTTGGTCGGCTCGGCCAGGCGGTCGATCAGCCGAACGGGAATGCCAGCCTGCGTGAGGACCAGCGCGGCAGTGAGGCCGACCGGGCCGGCGCCGACGATGAGAACGGAGGGAGTTTTCACGGAAGCCAAGCTGCGCCTGCATCCTGGCGCGCAGCAATCAAAACTTTCGATCTCCCCGGCCAAACTGCCCTGTCACGCCGCCAAACTACTCTGTCGATGTCCCAAACCGTCCTGCGAGCAGTCCAAATTGCCTTGGAGAGAGCAATCTGCCCTCTGGAGCAGAAGCAATCCAAGATGAAGTGAGGCGCTGACCAGCCACCGCGAACAGGATCCCGTCCGCGAAAGACGCCTTCTCACGGGCCGTCTATTTGCGAACCAGCACGACTCGTAACCGCTTCGATTTTAGCCCCGTTGTCGAGTCCACGGTGCGAATATACATAATGTTTCGGCCCTCGTTTAGACTGGTTTTGATCGCCCATTTCGCACCGCCTTCCGCCCGTTTATAACGCCCCTCTCCGACGCAATATTCCACGTAAACATTCGAATCATCGAGCGTCCCTCGCAGAGTTATCCGACTCGCATCCGTCTCGATACGTCCATTTCGTTGCCCCTCGATTTTCCGCACCGACGGGATTTCCGGCAGTGAGATCGGAGGCTCCGGCATCGTGAGGTCTGGCGTCGAGGTCGGTTCCGGCGTCGCCGTTGGCCCTGGCGTCGGGGTCGGCTCGGGATCGGGGACCGTCTCCAAACGGAAGACGACTCCATCGTCGTAAGGGCCACCTCGATACCTTGTGCCATACCAAGTTCCGTTCGCAGTCTGGAGCAAAGGATTGCGCTCGGAGCCGGCACCGGCGAGTTCGGGCTTGAGAATCAATAACCGGTTCATCTCGCCGCTTTGCGACATTTTGAAAAACGAACCGCCACTGGACTGCCCATAATACCAGCCGTCCTGCCCTCGGGTAAGGCCGCTTCGGGGACCCGCCACTGCCAGGTCACAATCGTAAACGACGCTCAATCCTCCCGAAAGCGAGACCTTGAAAATCGTGCCGAAGCCGTTTGCGCCTCCGGCAGTGGCCGAGCCGATGAGATCTCCCTGCTCGGTTTGGAGAAGCGCTCCAAACACCCCCACTCCGGAGGCGCTGTTCACCACGGAGTCGTTCACCGCATCGCGTTTGCCATCGAGCACGGCCAGCAACGAAAAGCTGCCAGCCGGGGTCACGCGATAAATCGCGCCCCACTCGTTGTTGCCATTGCCCAGGGTCGCTCCGTAGAAGTTTCCATCGCTGCCCAGCAGAAGCGGCGAACTTGGTTTCACGCTGCCGAGAGCAGCGAAGTCCGCGAGTTTTGTGAAGGTTCCGCCGGCGGTTACCTTGAAAAACGCTCCTCCGTCATTCGTCGCTTCACCCTGCGTGACCCCGTAAAAATCTCCGTCCGCGCCTTTCGTGATTCCAACCGGCATACCGGCACCGTCCGATCCATTGAATGCGGTCAATACGCTGAGACCCATGCCGGGCTCAAAGCGAAAGACCGTGCCATGCGAGGCAGCGCCTCCCGCCGACTTCGGCCCATAGGATTGGGTCGTGCCATAGAGACTCCCATCGGGACCCAGCAACAACGGGCCGCTTGGAAACGTCCCCGTTTCCCGCGTGAAGGACGTGAGCAGCGAGAATGTGCCGTCGGGAGCGATCCGGAAAAGCGTGCCGCCATTCTGTTCTCCTCCCAGCGCCGTCGTGCCGTAGAGGCTGCCATCCGGCCCCTCGACGAGACTCCCCATTGGCGTCGACCCATTCGTCTCGAACGGGAAATTGGCGATCACTTTATGCGTGCCGTTCGCTTCCAACGAGAAAATCAATCCCTTGATCACCTCTCCACTCACATTTTGTCTCGCCGCACCGACCCCCAAAAAAGTCGCGCTATCCGTCGGCGTTACGCTGAGAGGAAGCACCGAGCCATCGGTAAACTCCTTCAGGATCGAATAAATGCCGGTGGAGGGATCGTATTGGAAAATCTGGCCTTGAGAAATTCCCGGAGTGGATCCGTAGGGCAGGGCGCCGATGATTTTCCCTGTAGAAGTGGTGATCATGTCCACGGGGTCGTGGAATCCCGATAGCGATCGCACGGTCGAGACCACTCCCGAGCTGCTCATTTTAAAGACAAGATCCGCAAGGCCCGAATTCTTTACCGACGCAGAACCGTAGATACCGCCGAGAGAATCGAGCGCCAGCCTTCCCTTGGGAATACCGATTCCCGCGGCCGACATCCCGCCGATCAAGGTGGCCTGACCACCGGTAGTCATTTTAAAAATCGCTCCGCCCCCGGAACCGCCACCAGTTGCGGTCGCACCATAAAGCAAGCCATCGTTTCCCGCCGTCAAGGGTCCGGGTGCCTGCCCCAGACTGCCGGAATACGTAAAAGCATGAATAGTTGTGAATTTGGTGGGGGCCGATGGCGAAAACCGAAAAACCGTGCCGCAGAAACCGGTGCCGCCATCCGATGCCGTGCCATACAACTGTCCGTCGGCCGCCTTGACGAGAGGCTGGAAGTAGCTGCCGGTCGCGCTCCGGTCCAAGGGATAGTATTCGCTAAAAATCCCGGAGGTCGTAATGCCAAAGATTTCGCCCGCACTGCCGCCGTGCGAGTCGCCAGTCGCTCCATAGAGCACCCCGTCGTTCCCCAGCGTGAGATTTCCCACGGGCAACTCAGATCTGAAGGAGTGGATCGTTGTGATCTCGCCTGCCGGGGTCACCCGAAAAATCGAGCCTCTATTCCAATCTCCCCCGTTTTTCGTCGTGCCGTAATAATTTCCATCGCCCGCCTTTACGAGGCCGGGATTGGGCATCACTTCGACGGTTTTAAAATCATGGATGCTCGCAACTTCGTAGGCGGCTTGTGACGGAAGGAAGAATCCAATCGCAAGATACAATGTAGCGACGATTCGAAAAGCCTCCATGCGTGTCGCAATCAAACCGCGTTAGGAATGGAAGTCCAGAGAAACCATCCTATGTATCGAGGGGAAACGGTCCTTTTATCAGCGGCGCGCCGAGTCGCCGAGCGTGAGTTCCACGCCGAGGTCGCCGATGCCGGCCATCGAGAGGCCCGCAAGCGCGGGGGTTTCGCCGGCCATGGCCTTGAAGACTTCCTCGATGGAATAGACGCCGTTCTGGCCGCCGACGGCCACGATGAGGTCGCGGAGGATTTCCCAGTCGTCGCGGGCCTGGCCGGGCGCGGAGATGGCGCGGTTCAGGCGCTGGATGCGGCCGGCGAGGTTGATCATCGTGCCGCGCTTTTCGGCGAAGCCGCTGGCGGGGAGCAGGACGGTCGCGTGGGGCGTCGTCTTGTTCGGCAGAATGTCGAGCACGACGAGCGTCTCGAGCTTCGCGAGATCGCTCTCGGCGATGCCGCATTGCGTGGCGTCCTCGCCAAGAACGAGCAGGCCGCGGATCGCGCCGCTAGCGACGCCGGTGGCGATGGCGCTCAGGCGGGCGCCGCCATGGAGGCCGAGGAGCTTCGCGCCGGTGGTGTTCGGATTCCCGTCGTTGGAGATGAGGAAGCCGTCGCCCTCCTGCGGGCGCGCAAGCACGTCGAATTGCTCGATGCCAAGCGCGGCGGCGAGGCGGCGGGCGAGGAAGAGTTCCTCGTTCGTCATGCGGGCGGAGGCGATCATCGCGAGGCGCGCGGGCTCGTGGCTCTTGAGCTGGCTGGCGGCGGCGGCGATGGCCTCGGTCCACTTCGCGGCGGCGCTTTTGATGAGCGGCGTCGAGAGGCGCGCGTCGTCGTGGAGATAGTGGTAATTGAGCCGGTGGCTGTCGGGCATCCAGCAGGAGTTCACGAAGTCGTTTTCGCGCGGGGTGATGCGGTGGATGATGCCCTCGCGGCTGGAAATGACGATGTTCGTGCCGGTGCCGCAGTTCACGTCGATGGATTTGGTTTCCTTGAGGAACCAGACCCGCATCTTGAAGCGGAAGTCCTTGCTTGTGAGCGCGCCGACGGGGCAGATATCGACCGTGTTGAGCGAGTAGTTGTTGTCGAGGCGCTTGCCGGGATACGTGGTGAGCGTGGTATGGCTGCCGCGATTGACGAAGCCGAGGACGTCGTCGTGCGCGACCTCCTGCATGAAGCGGATGCAGCGCGAGCACATGATGCAACGCTCGTCGTCGAGCACGATGCGTTCGCCGATATCGACGCGCTTCGGCTTCTTGACCTTTTCCTCGATGAAGCGGGACTCGCCCTTGCCGTATTCGACGGAGAATTCCTGGAGGCGGCATTCGCCGGCCTGGTCGCAGATCGGGCAGTCGAGCGGGTGGTTGATGAGGAGAAACTCCATCACGCCGTTGCGGCATTCCTCGACGAGCGCTCCGCTGGTGCGGACGCCCATTCCCTCGCTGATGTCGGTGGCACAGGAAATGGCCGGACGCGGGCTCCAATTCAGGATTGGGTGGCCGTCCTCGCCGAGTTCGGGCTTGCGGTCCGGGCCCATCTTCGGCATGCCGAGCTGGACGAGGCACATGCGGCAATTGCCCGGCGAGCTGAGCTTCGGATGGTAGCAGTAGTGCGGTACGTATTGGCCGGACTTCATGCAGGCCTCGATGAGGCGCGTGCCCTTGGGGAATTGCCGCCACTCGCCGTCCACCTGGACGTTGATCATGGGAACTTCCGTTTTCGTGGGGGCGGGCGTTGCGGGCGTCGTCATCGCAGCAAGATTGGATGGACGATTTTCCGGCGCTTGTCCACGTCCAAAAACCACGCGCTCCCCGGTTTGCCAAAATGACAAAATCTTCACGCTTTCACCGGTTGCACTGGCCGGCATTTTTGCCCTAAGTCTCCTGCGCTTCCCATCTCCCGTATGAAATCCCATCCCGTCCTCCTGCTTGCCGCGCTGCTCGCCAGCACGCCCGCCCTCACCAGGGCTGGCACCGTCTCGACCGCTCCCGTCGTCTCCGTGCAGGAAGACAGTGCCTTCCAGCAGTGGTGGAACGGCAAAAACCTGACCGGCAACTGGTTCGGCGCCCGCGACGCACTCGCCGACTACGGCCTCACCTTCACGGGCAACTACCAGGGCGTCTTCTACGGCGTGGTGGACAGCCAGAAGGGCTCGCGCGGCTTCTACGACATGCAGATCAACTTCGGCGCGGAGCTGAATTTCGGAAAGGCGCTCAACCTCGACGCGCTCGAGGGCGTGAAGGCCTTCGGCAACGTCCGCTACCGCGATTCCTGGGCGGGCTCGAACCCGAACAATTTCGTGGAGGCGAACAGCATGTTCAACCCGTCGAACTTCCAGTCCGGCACGCAATGGCGCGTGCTCAGCTTCGGGCTCGAGGCTGGCACCGCGGACAACCTGCCGGTGAAGGACATGGTCGTCCTGCGCGGCGGCTGGCTGCAGCCGCAGAAGGAATTCGCCGACCAGCCGCTCTCGAAGCTGTTCGTGAACAATGCCGTGAACAGCGCCAAGGGCATCGGCGGCAACATCCCCTTCTCCTCCAGCTTCTCGACCTGGGGCGGCACGCTCAAGGTGAAGCCCGTCGATGTCTGGTATGTCAAGGGCGGCCTCTTCATGGCCTTCCCGCAGGCGACCGCCAGCTCGAACCACGGCCTCGCCTACGAGGGCTACGCACCGAATCCCGACCTCAACGGCCTGATGGCCATGGCGGAAACCGGCATCACGCCAAAACTCGGCGCCGCGGAACTGCCCGGCAAATACGCCTTCGGCGGCTACTACTGGGGCGTCGATAACAAGTCGTTCTTCGGCGCGCACTACGACGGCCAATACGGTTTCTACGGCCAGGCCGACCAGATGCTCTTCCGCGAGCCCTCACCCGAGGTCGAGCCGCTCGCCAAGAGCCCGTCCGATGGAAAATCCGTCGTCGGCAAGGATTTCAAGCAGCCCGTCTCGATGGACAAACCGAAGCTCTCCGACCAGGGCCTCAGCATGTTCAACCTCTTGAGCTTCGCGCCAAAGTATAACAATCTCTTCCCGTTCTACTTCCAGTCCGGCCTCGTTTACACCGGCCTGATTCCCGGCCGCGACCAGGATCTCACCATGTTCTCCGTGGCCTACGGCAGCTACAGCTTCTACAACATCGAGAACCTCCAGGACAACGTCGGCAACGTGAACCAGCCGAATTACACGATGATCTTCGAGTGGGACTACCGCTTCATGATCAACGGCTTCTCCTACATCCAGCCGCTCGCCCAATACATCGTGAAGCCCAACGGCACCGGCAACGTGCAAAACGCCGCCGTGCTCGGCTTCCAGGTCGGCGCGACGTTCTAAGCTCGCGCGATCACGCCCTTGCAACCGGCGTTTCGGGGTCCGCACGGCCCGGGAACGCCGGTTCTTTTTGCCTCGATCAGAGCGGGGGCAATCCCCGCGACGCCAGCCGGGCATTCCGATATTCCGGCCGGCCCGTGATCTCCTCGCCGAAAAAATCCGGCGGCTCGAACGTCTCGCTCTCCGCAACGCTGGCAAATTCCATCTCCGCGACGCAGAGCAGAGCGAGCGCGCCCGTATAACGGTCGATTTCGATCCGCAACGCACCATGCGGAATGATGGTGCGGGTCTTTTCGATGCGCCGATCCTCGGTGAGCGGCCAGAGCGCGTCGAACTGCGCGCGAGTGATTGGAATTTCGACTTCTCCGCGCGAGAGGCCCGCGCCGTCCTTCACGGTTAGAAAAAAATCGTCCCCGGCCTGGCGCAGACGGATTTCCCGCGCGTCATCCTGCATGAGGTAACCCTGGCGGATACGGGTGGCCGGGAGTGACTCGAAGCCCGGAGGCAGCCGGCGAAGCAGAAACTTGCGCTCGATCTCGCTCATTGGTCGTCGCGCGCCCGCAGCTCGTCGCACAGCGCCTGATAGGCCCGCGCGCGGCTGTCCGGCGCCGCGTAGGCGAGCACGGGCTTCCGATGCAGTCCCATTTTTTCAATCTCGACCGAGAAGGGAATCACCGTCGCGAGGAAATCCGGGTGGGCGTTGCGGAGTTCCGTCATCGTATCGGCGTGGAGGCGGTTGCGCGACTGCACCATCGAGAAGAACGGCGCGATGCGCTCCGCGGGGAGTTCCTCGCGGCGAAAAAAGTCCCGCAGTTGTTCGTAGGTGCGCAGCGAGAGCGTCGTGGGAATCACCGGCACGATCACGCGGTCCGACGCGCGAAAGACGTTCTCGGAAAGCAGCGTAATGTTCGGCGGACAGTCGAGCACGGCGTAATCGTAGTCGGCCTTCAACGTCCCGAGCAGGCGGCGCAATTGCTTCCGCGACTTCTTCATCCGGTCGAGCATCAGATCGAAATTACGGTAGGCGAGGTTCGACGGCAGCACGTCGAGGCCGGGATAGTCCGACTCGCGAATGTTCGCGCGTAGCAAGTCGCCCATCAGCTTCCCTTTCTTCGTCACCGCGTTTGTCTCCGCCGGCGCGACGCGGAAATAAAAGGCGGCGGCGCCCTGCGGATCGAGATCGACAAGCAGTGTGCGCTGCCCCGCCTCGCGCAGGGCGTAGGCGAGATTCACGGCAAGCGCCGTTTTACCGACGCCGCCCTTGATGCTATAGGCTGACCAAACCTTCATGGCGTCGCCTCCCCGGAAATTTCCTCCGCGACGGAGGGCGGATCGAATACGGCCTCGAACCGCGCGGCGACGGGCGCGGAGGCGAATTCCTCCAGGGCCGCGTGGACGCCCTCGCGTTCCTCCTCCTGGTCGCGGTGAAGCAGCGAAACAAGCCCGCCAAGCGACAACGCCAGCTCGACGGGCGCCTCTTGCGTCGCCCGCCGCGTCTCCCAGTAAGCCCAGAGCGCGCGCTGCTGCACCGCGAGATCGTTGAAGCGGCCAAGCCGATTTTGCAGGCGGCGCAGCTGCTTCTCGAGCGGCTTGAGTTCCCCCGCGTCGAACAGCTCGCTGAAAAATTCCAGCAGGTAGCGCAGCTTTTTTCCCTGCACGCGCACGGCGTGAATCTCGGCGTCTGGCGTGTTCGGGCCGAGCTTCCGCCCGAGTTTGCGGATCTTCCGGTAGCGGCGGTAAATTTGTGCGGCGGCGAGCGGACCGACCGGGACGTCCGACGCCGCCGAGGCCGCGAGCCCGTCCGTCTCGCCAAAAAATCGCGCGAGCGCCTCCATTTCGCGACGATGATCCGCCGATGCCAGCCGCGCCGCGATGCGCTGCTGCTCCTCCGCGCGGGCCTCGGCGAAGTCGGCGAACATTTCGTCGAGCCCGGCCCGCAGCGCGGACGGCAGCCGTGCCGCGAAATCGGCTCGCGCCAGCAACTCGACGTCGAGGTCGCGCAGGCGGTTCGTCTCGCGCCCCAGGCGGGAAAACGCCGCCTTCAATCGCTCCGTCTCCTCCGGCGGATACACGTCCTTCAAAAGGCTAAGCACCGCGCGGATTTTCCGAATGCAGATCCGCGCGTCGTGCAGGAATTCGGTATCGACGTCCTCGATGATGCCGCGCTCGTTTTCCCGCGTGATCGCCAGCATGTGGCTCACGATATGGCGCACCGCCTCGCGGGCCGGAAGGTCGGCGGAAAGATCAAAATTCGGCCGCAGCGTGTAGGCGCGCGGCTCCCTTCCCAATCGGCGAAAAGCCCGGATGAGCGGCCCCTCGGCGGACTCCTCTGCCGCGAAACGCGCCAGCACCTCCGCCGCCCGCAGCGCCTCCGGCTCGTAGCCGCGCAAGGGCCGGCCGTGGACCACCAGCACCCGCTCGGACCGGCCGCCGACTTCCTGCAAATCGAGCCGGAGCACCGTTTTGCGATTCGCATCGAGCAGCTCGATCAAGGTGTGATGCACGTCCACGCGCGCGACCGGCAGCAGCGCGCGCAATCCAATGAGCGGACGCACGATCCCGCCCAGCGGCGAATTGGACAAATCCCCCGCAAACCGCGGCGTCGCCCCCGCGATCGGCATTGTCGCGAGTTCCGCGCCGATCCAGTCGTCCTCGCGCGCGCCCAGCTGCAGGCAGCCGCCCTGTTCCCACAACACCAGGCCCGCGAACCATAGGCTCCACTCGAACGTATCGAGAAAAACCAGCGGACCCGTCGCCGTCCCGGCCTCGCGCAGGCCAAACTCCGCCGCCAGCGCCCCGCGCACATCGTTCGCCGCCGTCTCCGTGAAGGGGAGCCGGAGATGGAACGCGGCAGGAAAACCCGCCAAGGCGGAAGAGGAAGGGGAATCGTCCAAGGCGTTTTCGAGGGTTGCCGCGTTTCGGGGTGGGGCGCCCCAGCGTGGCAATCACCCTAGGCGGAGCCCGGCGATGGTTCCACCATAGAAATACGTCGCACCCACCGTGCCGCACTCCGTTTTCGACTGGCCACGTCAAATGGAAAGATGCAACAAAACCCAAATGTGACGAAATCGTCACACGCCGAATTTTTACCCCGGCGCACTCCTGTCACATCCTGCCGCCTCGATTCAATTCAATCCCATGAAATCATCCACCCTCTCCCGATTCGCCGCGGCCCTCGTGCTCGGTCTCACCGCCACCGCGCAGGCCGGCCAGCTTTCCGGCGCTGGCGCCACCTTTCCCGCTCCGCTCTACCAGCGCTGGGCCGTGGAATACAACAAGCTCCACCCGGATGTGCAGGTGAACTACCAGAGCGTCGGCAGCGGCGCGGGCGTGAAGCAATTCGTCGCCGGCACCGTCGATTTCGGCGCAAGCGACGCGGCCATGAACGACAAGGAAATCGCCAGCGTGCCCGCCGACAAGGGCGTGGTGATGATCCCCGCCACCGCCGGCATCGAAGTCTTCGCCTACAATCTTCCCGGCATCAACGACCTCAAGCTCTCCCGCGAGGCCTTCGTCGGCATCTACCTCGGCAAGGTCACGACCTGGAACGACGACCTCATCAAAAAGGCGAACCCCGGCGTCGATCTCCCCGACCTGCCGATCAATGTCGCCTACCGCTCCGACGGCAGCGGCACGACCTACATCTTCACCCAGCACCTCAGCGCGGTGAGCAAGGACTTCGCCGACCAGGTCGGAACGAATAAATCCGTCACCTTCCCCGTCGGAGTCGGCGGCAAGGGCAACGAAGGCGTGACCGCCCTCATCAAGCAATCGCCCGGCACCATCGGCTACGTCGAATACGGCTACGCCAAAGGCAACGGCCTCCAGATGGCCGTGATCGAAAACAAGAGCGGCAACTTCATCAAGCCCGCCGACGAGAGCGGCGCCGCCACCCTCGCCAGCATGGAACTGCCCGCGAACCTCCGCGCCTGGCCCGTTGATCCCGAAGGCAAGAACGACTACCCGATCGCCAGCCTCACCTGGCTGCTGCTCTACGGCAAATACAGCGACAGCGCAAAGCTCGCCGATCTGAAGGGCTTCGTCAGCTGGGCGCTCACCGATGGCCAGAAGCTCTCCACCGAGCTCGGCTACATCCCGCTCCCCGAGGCCGTCGTTGCCAAGAGCAAGGCCGCCCTCGAGACCGTTAAGTAAATCCTGTCGATCCCATGGGTCGCCTCCCGGCGGCTCATGGGATTCATCCATCCATGAACCGCCGCCGCCTGCCCGATCTCTTCCGCATTCTGTGCGTCGTGGCGTCGGTCCTTACCGTCGCCACCCTCGCCTGGATGGTCCTCGAGATCACCCACCAATCCTGGCCCGCGATCCAGAAATTCGGCTTCGGCTTCATCACGGAATCCCGCTGGGTTCCCAATCGCGACCTTTACGGCGTCCTCCCCTTCCTCGTCGGCACCAGCGTCAGCGCATTCATCGCGATCCTCTTCGCCCTCCCGCTCGGCCTCGCCGTCGCCATCTTCCTGAGCGAAGATTTCCTTCATCCCCACATCCGGCAGGTCATCCGCTTCACCGTGGAAATGCTCGCCGCCATCCCCTCCGTCGTTTACGGCCTCTGGGGCATTTTTGTCATCATTCCGCTCGTCAAAATCTTCGGCGCCTGGGCCGTCGTCACCTTCAAGGGCGTGCCCGTGCTCGGCACCCTTTTCCACGCTCCCACTTACGGCAACAGCCTCCTCACCGCCAGCATCGTGCTCGCGCTGATGATCCTTCCCACCCTCACCGCCATCTCCCGCGCCGCGCTCGTCGCCGTGCCCTCCACTCTGCGCGAAGGCAGTTACGCCCTCGGTGCCACGCGTTGGGAGACCATTTTCGGCGTCCTACTCCCGACCGCCGCGCCCGGCATCGTCGCCGCCACCATTCTCGCCATCGGCCGCGCCATGGGCGAGACGATGGCCGTCGCCATGCTCATCGGCAATAGCACTCGCCTCACCTCCTCGCTCCTCTCGCCGGCCGGCACCCTCGCGGGCCTGCTCGCCAACCAATTCGGCGAGGCCGACGGCCTGCAGATCAATTCCCTCATGTATGCCGCCCTCGTGCTCATGGTTCTCACCCTCGTCGTGAACATGCTTGGCGAAATGGTCCTGCGCTACACCCAGCGCCAAACCGCCGGCATCCGCTGATATCTCCATGAGCGCCACCATCACAGATGCCTCCGCCCCCGCCGACTTTCTCTCGCGCGTCCGCTCGGCAAATTCCGGCAAGCGCGCCTTCGGAAACACCCTCCTCAATGGCGTATGCATGCTCCTCGCCCTGCTCACGCTCGTCCCCCTCGTCTCGATTCTCTTCCTGCTCCTCAAAAAGGGCCTCCCCCTCCTCAACCTCGACGTCTTCCGCCTGCTTCCGCCTGCCGCCGGCATGACGGGCGGCGGCTTCGGCAACGCCGTCATCGGCACGCTCGTGATGGTCGGCCTCGCCCTCACCCTCGCCGTCCCGCTCGGCGTCCTCGCCGCGATCTACGTCAACGAATACGCCCCGGCCTCGCGCCTTGCCCACGGCGTGCGCTTCGTCGCCAAGCTCCTCACTGGCATCCCCTCCATCATCTGCGGCGTCTTCGCCTACGCCGTGATCGTCCTGCCCGACGGCCCCATCGTCATCCTCTGCCAGAAACTCGGCATCCCATTCACCGGCGGCTTCTCCGCCTGGGCCGGTGGATTCGCCCTCGCCATCCTCGTCCTTCCCACCATCATCCTCACTGCCGAGCAGGCCCTCCTCGGCGTGCCCAAGGCCTACCGCGAAGCGTCCTACGGCCTTGGAGCCACGAATTTCCAGACCATCTGGCACATTGTCCTGCCAGACGCCGTTCCCGCCATCATGACCGGCATCATGCTCGCCGTCGCCCGCGCCGCCGGCGAAACCGCGCCGCTCATTTTCACCGCCCTCTTCAGCCAATACTGGATGCACTCCATCAAGGAGCCCACCGCCTCGCTCTCCGTGCTCATCTACAACTTCTCGACGCTCCCCTTTGAACACCAGGTCAACATGGCGTGGACGGCCTCGCTCGTTCTTGTCATCCTCGTCACGATCGCCAACGTGACGGCCCAAATCGCCTTCCGAAAAAAATGACGCCTCCGACGATGGAAACCACCACGCCCACCGCCGCATCTCCCGCCGAAGTCGCCACCGTCGCGACCCGCGCCGACTTCCTCAAGGTCGAACACTTCAACTTCTTCTATGGCAAAAAGCAGGCGCTCTTCGACGTGAACATCGAGATTCCCGAGCGCCAGGTCACCGCCTTCATCGGACCCTCCGGCTGCGGCAAATCCACCCTCCTGCGCAACTTCAACCGCATGAACGACCTCATCGACGGCGTGCGGCATGAGGGCGACATCCGCATCGACGGCCACAGCATCTACGATCCCAAGCTCGAGATCATCGCCCTTCGCCGCAGCATCGGCATGGTCTTCCAGAAGTCGAATCCCTTCCCGAAATCCATCTACGAAAACATCGTTTACAGCCTCCGCATCGCCGGCCGCCCCAGCCGCAAACAACTCGACGAGACCGTCGAGCGCAGCCTCCGCGGCGCCGCTCTCTGGGACGAAGTGAAGGATCGCCTCCACGACAGCGCTCTCAGCCTCTCCGGCGGCCAGATGCAGCGCCTCTGCATTGCCCGCGCCATTGCGAATCAGCCCGAAATCCTCCTCATGGACGAGCCCTGCTCCGCCCTTGACCCCATCGCAACGGTCAAGGTCGAGGAACTCATCCACACCCTCAAACAGCAGTTCACCATCGTCATCGTCACCCACAACATGCAGCAGGCCACGCGCTGCTCGGACCTCACCGCCTTCTTCTACCTCGGCAAACTCATCGAGTTCGACCGCACGCAAAAAATCTTCTCGAACCCCGGCCAGAAACAAACCGAGGACTACATCACCGGCCGCTTCGGTTGAGGCCCGCCTCTCAACTCTCAACTAAGACCTCTCAACTAAAATGGCTCACATTCTCGGCACCTTCGAAAACGCGCTCCAGACCCTGCGCAACAACGTCCTCATGATGGCGAGCCTCGCCGAGCGCAACCTCGCGAACGCCACCAAGGGCCTCTTCGACCGCGACGACGAACTCAGCAATGTCGTCATCGCCGACGACGAGGAAATCGATCTGCTCGAGATCCAGGTCGATCGCGAGGGCGTCGAAGTTCTCCTGCGCTTCCAGCCCGTCGCCTCCGACCTCCGCCAGGTGGTCACCGCGATGAAATCCAGCGTCAACATCGAGCGCATCGCCGACCAGGCCGTGAACATCGCCCGCCGCGCCCGCAAGCTCAGCGCCGTGCCGGAGTTGTCTCTCATCCACTCGCTCGAGCCCATGTTTGCGAAGGCGTCCCGCATGTTTGCCGATGCCATCAAGGCCTACGCCGACGAGGACGCGGAACTCGCCCGCGGGCTCAAGTCCCGCGACAAGGAACTCGACGAAATGAACCGCAATTTCGCCGAAGCCTGCACCGAGCGCATGGCCGTGGAGCCGCATCTCATCCAGCCCTACCTCAACCTCATCTTCATCGCGCGTTTCATCGAACGCATCGGCGACCACGCGACGAATCTGGGCGAGGACGTCGTCTTCTCCGTCGTCGCCGAGGAAATCCGCCACACCCAGGGCGCCGCACCCTCCGTGTAGTTCGAAAATTTGGGAGGGACGGATGGCCCGTCCGTCCGTAGAATCCCGCTCATGATGAAGCCTCCCGTTCTCGTCCTGGCGGTGATCCTCGTCCTCACGGGTTGCAAGAGCGCCGAGGACTACGCCCGCAATAACACCGCCACCGCCGGCTGGCTCGAGGCCCACGCCGGGCAGCCCGCCATCAACGTCGCCGGCCAATGGCATTCCGACGATTGGGGCGATGCGCTGTTCAAGCAAAAGGGCAACCGAATCACCGGCATCCTCGGCGACTATCCCATCGGCGGTGTCCTCAGCGGCCGCACGCTCTACCTCGCCATCACGAGCGATGGCTGGACGGATTACACCGCCATCCTCGAGCCTCAGGGACCGCGCTCATTGGCCGGCCAATACTCGGACTCCGTCCCGTTCACCGCCGCCGACAATCGCCCGATCCAGCTCACCCGCACCGCGCCATAGTCGTCGCTCCATGCGCCTCGCCCTGCTGCTCCTCGCGTTCGCCGGCACCGCGCTCGCGGACGACCTCGCGCCCGTTCGCGAATGGATCACCCGTCAGAATACGATCAACAGCATCGAGTCGGATTTCACGCAGACACGAACCCTCCGCACCCTACGCGACCCGGTCGTCGCGCACGGCAAATTCTGGTTCCGCGCGCCCGGTTCATTTCGCTGGCAGGTCGGGGATCCGCCCAAGCTCCTCGTGCTGGGCGACACCCGCGAAGTGCTCACCATCCAACCCGCGAAACAGATGGCGGAGCGCTCCGCCACCGCCCGTGGCTTCGACTTCCTCCAATTTCCGTTCGCCGCCGATTTCGCCGCCTTTCAAAACCGCTTCGAAGTGCTGTCGGTGCACACCGCAAACGGCCGTTGCCACCTCGAGATTCTGCCGCGCGAGGCGAAATCCCGGCCCTTTCTCGAAAAAATCGCCCTCGATTTCGATCTCGCCTCCGGCCGGCTGCTCGGCTTCGAGGTGCTCACCCGCGAAGGCTCCGCCCTGCGCACGGAATTCACGAACACCCGGGTGAACGTCCCGATCGATCCCGCGATTTTCCGTTTCGATCTCACCGGCTATCGAGTGCGCGATGGGAAATAAGCTGCGCGGCCTCCTCCTCGGGACGCTCGTCCTGGCGCTCGTCGCCGGCGGACTTTCGCGCATCAGTTTCAACGTCGATATCCTGCACCTGCTACCACCCCAGCTCGACCAGGTCAAGGGCCTCTCCCTGCTCCTCAAATATTTCGCGCTGCCGGACGAACTCATCGTCACCGTGGAGGCCGCCGACCTCGAAACCACCGCCGCCGCTGCGGATTCCCTCGCCGCGACGCTTGCCGTCCACCCCAACCTCGTTCGCGAAGTCGTCGCAAAGCCGCCGTGGGAAAAGAACCCGGCCCAACTCGGCGAACTGCTCGCCTTTCAGCTCCTCAACCAGCCGCCCGACCGTCTTGCCGGGTTTCTCCAAAGCCTCGATCCTGCCCACGCTCCTGCAACCCTTCGCAATGCGCTCGACGATCTCACCGATTCGCTCGACCCGCAGACCGTCGCACTTCGCGGCTACGATCCCTACGGCTTCACAAGCCTGCTGCCCACGAGCGTCCTCACTCAGACCTCCGACGAATTCTCCTCCACCGACGGAAAATTTCGCGTCATCTTCGTCGAGAGCGCCACGCCGCTCGGCAACTACGCCGACGCGATCCGCTGGGTGAAAGCCGTCAAGGAAATCGCGGCCAATTGGAAGCATCCAGCCGGGGTCACGCTCGGCTTCACCGGCCAGCCCGCGTTCGTGGCAGATATCTCCGGCAGCATGCAGGGCGAGATGGCCCTCACCGGCGGCACCACGCTGCTCCTCATCGCCGCAATTTTCTGGCTCTGCTACCGCCGCGTTCGCCCGCTCCTCACGCTGCTCGCCATGCTCGCGATCACCTTCGTCGTTTCGCTTTCCCTCGCAGGCTGGTTCCTGGATCGACTCACCGTCATCAGCGTCGGCTTTGCGTCCGTCATGATCGGACTGAGCGTCGATTACGGCTATTTCGTCTTCCATCAGTCGATGCACCACGCCGGCTCGCTCGCCGATCTGCGGCGCAAATGCTTCGCCAACATCGCGTGGACCTGCAGCACGACCGCCGCCGTCTTTTTCGCCCTCGGTCTCAGCAGCCTGCCCGGACTCTCGCAGCTCGGCAATCTCGTGGGCATCGGCGTGCTCGTCGGTGCGGCAGTAATGCTCGGCCTTTTCGCCTCCCTTGCCCGACGCAATCAACAACACGCCCCCATCACGCCGCCCGTGCCCGCAGAGCGAATAGTGACCTCGCCGACGTTCCTGCGTTGGGGCGCCTGGCTCGCCCTCGCTCTGGTCGGCGTTCTCCTAAGCGCGCTGTTCCTCAAAGGTCCGCCCGCCGTCGATTTCTCCGCAAAGACGATGCGCCCCCGCGTCAGCGACGCCTACGCATCGATGGACCGTCTCACCGCCCGCCTCGGCGACGATCGTGGACTGCTCAATCTCATCGTCACCGGCGCAACGCCGGAAGAGGTCGCGCAACGCCTGCGCGAAACCGAGCGCCGCTTGCAAACCGCCGTAGAGCGCGGTGATGCCGCCTCGTTCCAGACCGCGCTTCCGCTCTGGCCCGAACCCAAGCAGCAACGCGAAAATCTCGCCCGGGTCGCCCCGTTCGGTAAAGAGCTGCCACGCCTGCATCAGACCCTGCTCGACGCCGGCTTCACGGAATCCGCCTTCGGACTCGCGGAATCCGTTCTTCGCCAGTGGCAAGACTGGTCGCAGAAACCCGTTCCGATCTGGCCCGCCAATGAAGCCAGCGCCTGGACGTTGCGCCGGCTGGTCCGGCACGAGGGCACGCAATTGCTCGCGGCCGGTCTCGTGGTGCCGATGCCCGGACACGAGGATGCTCTGGTCGCAGCCGTCGACGGCAAAGGCGTTTACCTCGTCAGCTGGGACCAACTCGGCCGCGAGATCAAACGCATCGTTCCCGGCGAAATGGCCCGCGTGATCGCGGTGCTTTTTGCCGGCGTCGTCCTCATTCTCGCCATCGGGCTGCGCAGCCTGCGCGCGATCCTGCTCTTTCTCGCGACCACGGCGCTCGTGCTCGCGTGCCTCGCCGGCGCCATCACGCTCCTCGGCGGCACCATCGGGCTTTTCAGCCTCGCCGCGGTGCTCCTGCTCCTCGGCACCGGCACCGACTACAGCATCCTTCTACTGCTCGCGATTCGGCGAAATGGCGGCGATGCCTACGCCGCCCAGCGAACCCTCGGCCTTGTCATTCTGCTTTGCTGCTCCTCGGCCGTCGCCGGCTTCGGCTCGATCAGCTGGGCAAACAACCTCGGTCTCGCGGAACTCGGCCGCACCTGCGCCCTTGGCCTCGCCATCGACGCCGTCATCTCGCTTTTCCTGCTCCCGCCAGCCTGGAACCTTCTCCAACGTTGTTTTCCCGGCCGCCGACCAGGCAACGCTCCATAGGTCGCACCGGCATCCGGGCAAAAAGAAAGAGCGCCCGCCTGATACTTCCAGCGGGCGCCCTTTTTCTTCCGCAGCGGAAGCCCCGGAGGACTCCGCTGTTCGGGTGGGGAAATTAACGCGAGTAAAGTTCCACCACCAACTGCTCGTTGGCAATGGGATTAATTTCGTCGCGGGTCGGAATGCGGGTGAGCTCTCCGGCCAGGTTGTCGCGATCGACCAGCAGCCAATCGGGCACCGCGGCCACCTGCGTTTGATCGAGGTTGCGCTGCGCGAGGCGCTTGGAGTTCGCGGCTTCCTTGATGGTCACCTTGTCGCCGGGCTTGAGGTTCGCCGAGGCGGCGTCGAGCTTGCGGCCGTTCACGCGGACGTGACCGTGTGCAACGAGCTGGCGGGCACCCTGGCGGGTCTTCGCGAAGCCCATGCGATAAACGATGTTATCGATGCGGGTCTCGAGGAGCTGGAGGAGCGTCTCGCCCGTCACACCACGCCGATTGACGGCGATCTGGAAGTAGCGGCGGAACTGCTTTTCGAGCACGCCATACTGGTGGCGGAGCTTCTGCTTCTCGGCGAGCGCGAGTGAGTATTCGGAAACCTTGCGGCGCGAGCCCTTCGGGCCGTGCATGCCTGGAGGATAATTCTTGCGCTCGAAAGCCTTGGCGGAGCCGCCGAGGAACACGTTGTAGCGGCGGCTGATGCGGGTTTTGGGACCGGTATTGCGGGCCATTGTATTAGTTGATAGCTGAAAGTTGAGAGTTGAGAGACAGCATCAAACGCGGCGCTGTTTCGGCGGGCGGCAGCCGTTGTGAGGAACGGGCGTGACGTCCTTGATGATCGCGATTTCGAGGCCGATGGCCTGCATCGCGCGAACGGCGGATTCGCGACCGGCGCCGGGGCCCTTCACGCGAACTTCGACTTCCTTCAGGCCGTGGCCCATCGCCTGGCGGCAGGCATCCTGGGCGACCATCTGCGCGGCGTAGGCCGTGCTTTTGCGCGAGCCCTTGAAGCCCATCTTGCCGGCGCTCGACCAACCGATCACGCCACCGCGGAGATCCGTGATGCTGACGATCGTGTTGTTGAAGCTGGCCTGCACGTGGGCGATGCCCTGCGTGATGTTCTTGCTGCCCTTGGCCTTGACGACCTTGATCGGCTCGATCGTGTCGTCCAGCGAGATGCTGATCGGCGCGGGCGCCGCGGCAGCGGCTTCATCTTTTTTCTTGGAGGTCTTCTTCGCAGCCTTCGGCTTGGCCTCGACGGCGGCAACCGGAACGGCGG
>JGI24033J26618_1000004_pt1 | contig 42610 bp, 39 predicted proteins | sample KBSMisM7withPhiX_FD_26618 | JGI IMG/M metagenome (IMG submission 26618)
CGCCGCTCTGCATTGCGATGAGCGGCTACGGCATGAATGCAGACCTGCGCCGCAGCCAGCGGGCCGGGTTTCACCACCATCTCACGAAACCTTTCCTGCCCGACGACCTCGACGCCCTCCTGCCCCGGAACTAGCTCCCTCGCCCCATCCAGCCGTCCGGCGACGCGCGATCCTTTGGTGAATCAACCAAAGGAACCCCATGCTCAGCTATGCCATCACCTTCTTCATCATCGCCCTCATCGCCGCCGCTCTCGGCTTCTCCGGTATCGCGGGATCGGCCGCCTGGATCGCGCACGTTCTCTTCGTGATCTTCCTGGTGCTGTTCATCGTCTCGCTGATCTTCGGCCGTCGGCCGCCCCTCAGCTAAGCGGTGAAAAAAGGGACAGCCCTCGCCGCCAAAACGTGCGAGGCTGTCCGCACAACCCTCCGACCAAATCCCATGAATACCGAATACGACTTTTCCGCCGCGACCGGCGCCGCCCGTGACAAAGTGCAGCAGGCCCTCGATACCGCCCGCCAGCAGGCCGGCGACGTCGTGGCGCGCGGCACCCAATGCGTGCGCGAGCGGCCTGCCGTCACCCTGCTCACCGCGTTCGCCATCGGGGTCGCCGTCGGCGCCGTGGTCGCCGCCTCCACCCGCCCCGAGCCAAGGCCCCGCACCCTTTCCGACTCGCTCGACGATTCGCGCACCCGTCTCGCCGAGCTTTTCGGCACCGTCGCCGCGAACCTTCAGGGCCCACTCTCGAAGACCTATGCGTCCGTGAGCGACAGCGCCTCCTCGCTGACGGATTCCGTCTCCCGCGCGCTCGAAAAAATCCATCCGCCGAAGAAATTCGGTTGGTGGTAGGCGCACCGGCGGCAAGGCCGGGCGCACCGCGCAATCTGGAGTTGCCTCGCTCTGCGAGGCGCGTTTCGCTCCAGCATTTCGCAAACGGCTCCCCCCCCCGCTACGCGTTGCGGGGGGCGTTTGCCGACCCACCGCTCCGCGCAAAATCCGCGATCACTTCCTCCAACTGATCGTAGCGGATCGGCTTCGTGAGCTGACGCAGGAAGCCCGCGTCGTGATGTTTCGTCACGTCGTCCTCCATCCCGTAGCCCGTGATCGCAATCATGGGCGTGGAACAGAAAGTCCGGGCCTGCACGATGAAATCCAGGCCCGTGCCGTCCGGCAGGCCGATGTCGCTCAGCACGAGATCGAACGTCCGCGCTCGCAGCGCCGCGAGACCCTCCGCGATCGTGCCTCCCACCTCCACCGAGTGACCGAGCGAGCGCAGGATGCGCGCCATCACCTCAGCACTATCGGCGTGATCCTCCAGCAGCAGGATCGAAAGCGGCCGCGTCGCCTTCTCGTCGGAACGAACCGGCTGCGCCGCCTCCGCCGGGGCCTCATCCCCGCGCAACACCGGCATCCACACGGAAAATTTCGCTCCCTGCCCGGGACCCGCGCTCGCCGCCTCGATGCCGCCGAAGTGCGCGTGCATCAGGTTTTGGCTGATGGTCAGCCCGATGCCGAGACCGCCCGTCCGATAAGCCGGCCGCCCCGGCCGCTCAAACGGATGGAACAGCCCGTGCAGCGTCTCCGCCGACATCCCGCACCCGCTATCGACGAACACCACGCGCAGGTTTCCATCGTCGTTCGACGTCGCGATCTCGATGCGGCCGCCGTCGGGCGTGAACTTCGCGGCATTGCCGAGAATATTCCAAAATACCTGCTGCAACCGCACGGGATCACCCTGCACGACGCTGCGCTCCGCCGTCATCCGCACCGCCACGCGAATCTGCCGCCGCTCGAAATCCGCGCGAAAAATCTCCACCGCCGCCGCCAGCAACCCATGCACATCCACGATCTCGCGATGGAGTGTGAGCTGCCCCCGGGCGATCCGCGTGAGATCGAGCAGGTCGTCGATCAGCCGCAGCTCGAGCCGCACGTTCCGGCTGAGCATTTTCACGTCGGCCGCCAGTTCCGGCGAGAGCGCGCGCCCCGATTCCCACGTCGATAGCGTCGCCAGCACCGGCGTGAGCGGCGTGCGCAGCTCGTGGGAGAGCACCGCGATGAAATCGTCCTTCGCCTGATTCGCCACCTCCAGCTGGCGCTTCAACTCCGCCTGCTCCCGTTCCACGTTCTTATGGTGCGTGAAGTCGCGGAATACGAGGACGACGCCCCGCAGCGCGCCATCCGCCTCGCGCACCGGCGCGCCGCTGTCGTCGATCGGAATCTCGCTGCCATCCTTCCGAATGAGCACGGTATGATTGGCCAACCCAACGATCTTGCCCGTCCTCAAGACCAGCTCCACCGGGCTCTCCACCGCAGCGCGGCTGGTCTCGTTGACGATCCGAAACACCTTCGCGCACGACTGCCCGAGCGCGGCCTCCCGCGACCAGCCAGTCAACTCCACCGCCACGTCGTTCACGAACGTGATCCGTCCGTTTGTATCCGTGATAATCACCGCGTCGCCAATGCTCGCGAGACTCACGGCCAGAATGTCCTGATGACGCTGCGCCTCCAGATCCGCCACGTAGCGTCGCGCCATCTCGCGCCGGATGCGCCGATACGCCCACGCGAGAAAGCCCAGATTCACGAGCGCCGCCGTGGCAAACGCGACGGTGCGCAGATTTGTGAGTCTCCGCGCCGAGGCGTCGATCTCCTCGCGCTCGTGCTTCTCGTGCGTCTCGATCTTTTCCACCGTCGCGCGGATCTGGTCCATCGTGCGCTTGCCCGCATCGCTTTGCACGAACTCCGCCGTCGTCGGCAGCCCGTGCTGGCGCGCATCCGCGATCGTCGCCGCCAGCTCGGACATTTTCGCCCGCGTCAACCGCTCGAATTCATCGACCAAGGCCACCGGCAGATCCCCGTTATCCGCCGCCGCCCGCAGCCGGCGCAGCCGCGCGTCGATCTCCTCGCGAGCGCTCTCGTAGGGCTCGAGGTATTCCACGCGTTTGGTCAACAGGTAGCCGCGCTGGCCCGTTTCCGCATCCTTCAACGTCGAAAAAGCCTCCTGCACATCGCCCTCCAGCCCCTCGTGGAGCAAGCGATGCGTCGTGGAATCGATCACGGCATTTCCCGCGATGTAAGTCACCACGAACGTCACGGCCAGCATCGCGGCCATGGCAAAAAATACCGATCGCACCTCGGCGAGGCTCAATTCCCGCGCTTTCATCTTCGCGGAAGCCCAGGCAGAATATGGAACCGGCTCGGGACGATCATGGTGCATGTCATAACCCAGGGTGCGCCCTCCCGTCCACCGGCGGCGCATCGGGGATTCGGAGGATTCTTCGCGCCCGGCATTTGCCCGTGACGCCGGCCGCCTCCCCGATATAGGCTATGCCCCCGATGCAAGGGAGGGGTGGCAGAGTGGTCGATTGCGGCGGTCTTGAAAACCGCTGTCGGGAAACCGACCGTGGGTTCGAATCCCACCCCCTCCGCCAGCCCGCCAAAGGCGGCATAAGGCTGTCGGCGATCATTGAATCTTCGAGCAGTTTGATTTGAGTATCTGCGAGAAATGATCAGTGAATTTGCGAGTCACAGAGACAGAGCGGGGTTTTTGGCACTGAGGCGACTCGCAGATCCTGTGACCAAATGGTCAGAAATCGTGCGTTTTAGCGCGTCGATGTCGCAGTTTTATTCACGGAATCTGCGATGATCGTGATCACCAAATCTGCGAGCAATTGAAGGAAGAGCCTGCGGCTTCAGAACACGGCCTGCGGCCGCTTACGCCCAGGAGTTCCCGTCCATGCCGATGAGCTTGGACAGAAGAGACATTTCCGCCACGGCCGCATCTTCGGAAATACCATGCGTGAGCATGGCGGTGAAGTGGTCGTGGAGAATCGTCTGAGTTTCGAGAGCCGGGAAATGAACGGAAACGGTGCCGACGGTATCGACTGCCACGCTCAAATTCGGAAGGAGTGCCAGGATCAGCTCGCGCGAGAATTCACTTCCGCCACCCAGAACGTAGAATGGTAACCCTGGTAACTGAAGCGCTATGGCTGCTGCAAAGCTACGGAATGCTGCATCTGCGCACGGTGCGGGATGGCACTCGGGAATCTGCAGGCGAATGGAGCCAGGCTCGCGGGTAGCTTGGAACACGCTGGTGATTGCTTGCGCAACGATTTCCGGACGCAGGGAAGAGTCGTTCCGCGTGGAGCGCGGCACGGTGTATCGAAGGCATACTTCGATGGGTTTCCCAGACATCAGAGGTGAGTATAGGAACGAAACGCGTTACCCGGAAGGGATTGGCAGTTGAATATCCCAGTTCCGCGTGGATCTACAGAGACAGACTGAGAAATTTACGATGGAATTAATTTCTGGTATCCCCAGATTTCTTTGGGGGTTGGTCTGAATTTGTCCAAGCCCCTGTGGTAAAACTCCCGCGACATGCACATCCAAAATCTGCTGTTCGAGTCGGATCGCATAGAGCTCGAGCAGAGCTTCGTCTATGGGAGTCCCGCATTCCGCCGAGCTTACAAGCGATATAACAGCTCAGCGGAGTGGCGCCGTAGAAAGAAAGATGTGCGCAAGCGGGCGGAAGATCGCTGCGAATGGAAGGTTCGAGGGGTCCGGTGCCCAAATCCTGGCGTGGACGTCCACCACCTCACTTACGAACGCTTCACCAACGAACCGCTGACCGATCTTCTATTTGTTTGTAAAGGGTGCCACGACATTGCCGATCGCGCACGCGAGGAACGAAATGGTCGTAACTTCGCGGCATTCTGCGAGGAGCGAAGGCGAGAGACTTCGGAAGCGACATTCTTTCAGAAGCATTTCAAAGATGATGACTGGCTCACTCATTACCTTTGCGACCCGGATCGCTACGACGACGTCTTCTCAAACTGGTGGGACAAAAAACGGTCCGGTGAGGACGACTGATCCATCACCAGTGTGGCTCACGCGTGCCTTGATCCCCGGATGAACCGCCCCGTCTTGACACGGTTTTCCTTCGGCCCGAATATGGGCCGCTGCGAATATTGACCGGGATGAACACGAAACAATGCTGCGTTGGAGCGATATTTATATCCGGACAAATCCAGAATCCGATTGTGGCTTGGAAAGGCCGGATCACATGCGTCGACCTCACGGACCGAGGGTTCAAATTTCGCCGCGAACATCCGTATTACGATGGGGAGACCTTCGTGCTCGACCAAGGGAAGCTCGATGAAAGCCTGTGGGTGCCGGCGAATGGAGAGCCCGAGCCGGTCGCTACCGCTGAGTTCTGGGCATCGCGATTTCCCGGCCAGCAATTTCCAGATTGGACGAAGCTCTCAACGACACCGACTCAACACGAGAATTGGGAAACAGTCTCGGTAACCATTGCGCCTCAATCGTAGGTCGGCCTCTCCATCAGCCAGGATTCATCCAGCCTTTGAAGAAAGAATGGTCTACTTTCCCGTTGCGGATGAAGCGGCTGGTATCTTTGTAGGTTTCCCAAGGGCGTTCCTTGATCAGCGTTAACGCGCCGCTTTCTTTCGTGTTCCCGATGTTCGAAAACGCCAGTTTGTCTCCATTTCGTTTGAAATTGTAGCGGACATTGAAAATCGGCGTCTCGATCGCAATCACGTCATCCTTGATTGAGTAGGTCCCGGAAGTGCTGTAACAACCGATATCGGTTGTGTCCCATCCGTTGCTCCAGAGCTTTTGGCATTCCGCACCAACATTCCCCTTTCCGTCGAAGTAGTAGACGATGAATGACAGGCTGCGGTTCCAGAAATGCGCGCTGGACTCTTCAGCTACGACCCACAGTCCCTTGACCTTTGCCTCCGGCTTCGATGAGAAGCATCCGGCAAGCACCACCGACAGGAACACAGCCGTCGCAACCCCTGTCGCTTTGCGAAGCAATCGCTGGAAGAACGCGGCCGCAATTTGAGGCGAGCTATCCCGTAACGGGACCGAAGTTGTAAAGCCCATGGGTATCCGGTGGTGGCGGTAGCCGTCCCATATAGGGGCCGGGATCGTCAAACAAAAACGGCCCACATACGGGCCGTTTGCGTCGGCATTGTCCTATGGGATGAGCGCGCGTGTTCCCAGCGATCTCGACAAGCAACTCTCCGCCTTTCTTAAAGCGGAAATGAAGCGTCGAGACATCAGCTATGCCCAGATGGGAAAACTTCTCAAACTCAGCAAATCTACGTGTCAGCGACTGATTTCCTGCGAGAGCTCGGCAACGCTCCAGGTGCTATCGCAGATTCGCCGCACACTCAAAGTCACCTTTGCTGACATTTTCCCCGGAAAATAGGGCTGCCTTAAATCGAAACAATCTGGCCTAGCCTTTCAGCAACGAGGCCTTCGCCGCGGCAAATTCTTCGTCGGAGAGAATGCCCTTTGATCGAAGATCGGCGAGTTTCATGAGCTCGTCCGCAACGCTTGCGGGAGCGGCCGCCGCATGTTGAGGGGCCCGGATCTTTGCGATTCCCTGCTCGATGTAATCTTTGATCTTGATGGCCTCTTCGTTCGCTTTCGGCCCTGCAAACATGAACGTGTTCTCGTCCTTGGTAGCCGCAAGAATTCCTCTTCGGCTTTCGTTACCTCCCGGGATCGAAAATTGAAGATAGCCCGAAAGGACGCCGGATTTCTTGAACTGAATGGCGGAGATCGAAAAGAACGGGATGGACTTCGTTCCTTTGAATCCCTTGTTGATCGCGCCGATCAGCCCCTTGGGCGTGATGGTAACCTTGTCATCAAACACCTCCAGAAGGTCGTTTATGCCCTTCATGACGAAAACGGGTTGAACCCCTACGGATGACGGTGCGGGCGTGTCCTGCGATGGCAACGGAGGTGGTGCGATCACCGATGGTCTGGTGGATGGCGTTTGCGCAAATTGCGTTGAGACCTCGCGCCACCCATCCCAGCCTTCCTGCCATAGGCTGTCATCGGCTTTCAAAGTCCCGTCCGCGACCATCTTCTGGACCGTCGCAGTGTCGAAGGGGCCTTCACTGCTGCCATTGCGCGAAATGTGAAACATTACTCGATTTCTCCGTCTTCGAGCGAGATGGGCAGGATGCTACCCCATGTATCCAGCGTCCCCGAGAACTGGATTTCCTCCCCTTTCGAGAGCGCAAGTGCCTTCGACTTCTGCGAACGTTTCAACTTGATGATGAGATCGGAGAGAAACGTGTCGCGGTCCATGCGGATTTGCAAAGTCAGCCCGGTCCATCCGTCCGAAATCTCCGTAACCGTGCCTACCCAGCGAACACGTTTGCCTTTGAATTTCTTCCACGCCTCGCGCTTCTGGACGTCGGTATGCTGGCTCTTGAGGTCGTAAATGGAATCGATCTCATCCCATGAAATATTTTCGGTCGGCTCCGGTGTCGCGGCGGCAACGGTTTCCTCAGCAGCCGTGCTCGGCTCTGGTTCGGAGCGCGAGTAAGAAGAATCTCCGCGAGGCGGATGTGGAACCAGAAGATTGAGCGTCATGAAGAATCCCAGAATCGACAGGATCACGCGCCAAAACAAACGGCCCTTTTTCTGATACCACATGAGCGGCACCTGAACGAATGGCACGAAGATGAAGAGCAGAACGTGAACCCAAGTGCGTCGCCAGAACGGCTGTTTCCCATTCTTCGCGGATACCGCCGGACCATTTGAAATTGGTGTCGGACCCGGGCTTTTTGCCGGTGGCGGCGGAGGCGGCAAACTCGCGAAATTGCTTAGAAGTGGAGTCTCTTTAGCAGGCACCCAAGAGGCCATTCCTTCGGTCCAGACCAACGTCTCCGACGTGATTTTCCGCTTGGCAATCAACGCCCTGATTTCCTGTTCATCAACAGGCCCAATTTGTTCGCCGTTTAGGATATATCGCCACACGGGGGCGAAAGTGGCCTTTCCTGAACATGTCCGTCAATCCTGATTGGTATTTGAGATCCTTTACAGCCGAACCCCGGAAAGGATCTTCAAAAGAGAAGCGGTCCGGAGCGGCTTCCGCAGAAAAATATCGAACCCAGCAGCCTTCGCGTGGTCCTCAATCTCGGGATTGATGAGGGCCGTTACCGCGATACACAAAGCCCGCGAGCCCTTGGCTCGAATCGCCGAAACAACGTCATAGCCATTTCCCACCAAACCCAGAAGCAAATCACAGATCACGACGTCTGGGATATCGACGGAGAGGATTGCCAAGGCCTCCGGGACAGACCCGACAACCGAGACGTCGTGGCCCGCATGCTCCAATGTGATTCGCAGCATCTTGGCACAAACCGGAGAATCCTCCACGACAAGCACGCGTCCCGGTGCGGCCGTCATGAGGATGGAACTAGAGGTCTGCCCAGGTCTTGTTGAGCACTGCTAAAATCATTTTGATTTCGATGTCCGTGAGCAGCCGCTTGCGGAGTTCCAGCGTCGAAAGCGTGACTTTGCTGCAGTCCCAGCCGCCACGTTGCAACTTGGCGGCGAGCTGATCCAGTGACAGTCCTTCGGCCTTTCTCAAAGCCCGAAGACGCGGCCCCAGATCGTTGAGGTTCCTGCTGTCGTTGCTGCTGCGCGCTGGCACGCACGATGAAGTATCCTAAAACTTTTAGGCTGCGGTTCATGGGACCCTTTACTCGATTCTATCTTTGGGATAGTCAGCGCCAACGCCAAAAGTGTCCCTGGAAAGGAACTCTTGCGGCGTAAAGTGAGCCCCTCTACGAATCAACGCCCATGCCATCCAAAGACCACGAAGTGAAACAGGGGGCAGTCATCGGCGGATGGGTATGTTTCCTCCTGGCATCAGCGATCATGTATTATTCGCTGTGGGCATTCCTTTTTTACGGACCGCTCTTTTTCGTCGCCTTCATCCTCAGTATTGCTGCCATGGCTCAGCGGCGAATCCTGGGAGGCGTCCTTTTATTGTTCGCCACGCTGCTGATCCCGATCGTGTGGCTGGTGATGACTTCTCAACGATTCAAAGAATTCGCGGATGCTCATGCCGCCAAGACGGAGCAAGTGATTCCGCCGGAGGCCATCGCCGAAAATGCGTTGGCCGCTAGCGAACCCACGGCAACTCCGGCCGCCCCGGTTGCCACTTCAGACGAAAATGCGGCTGTGCCAGCAGCCGATGCCGCCGTCCCTGATGACCATTCAGACCAGGCACCATCCGAAACTCCGGGAACCGCCATTAACGGGCAGAACGCCCCGATCATCTTCGAGACGATGTCGAAAAGCCCGACTGATCGGGAGACGATCGCCCGATTCATTCTGGGTTATACCTACCGCGATCTCGATGAATTTGCCCGGCACGACTTTTTGCAAAAGCTCGATAAGGCTATCGCCACGAAAATTTCGACCGCGAAACCGGATGACCTCTACAGTATCTCCGACACGCGCCCGCTTCCTGATTACGATTTCGATAAATCGGCCTTCCCAGTTGAGGATTACTTCCACCCTCAAACGATGCATGGGAAACCGTATATCGCGCTGAACATCCCGGACGTCGCGGACGGGGGCAACCCTCCCTATTACGTTTCCTTCGAAAACATGGAGTCATTGAAAGCCGTTCCAGTCAGCGTGGACGAAGCGAGGAATCTGGCACCCGCTTTGAAGAAATCCCGTTACGCGACGCTCACTTATTCGGGAACGCTCAGCAGGGTTGAAGAGGAGACGACAGGAGGCGTGCCCATGCCTCCGGTAACGACGAAAATCCTGTTTCTGAACGTCTCCCAGATCGACATTACGGTAAAGGAAAGCGGGCAGCGCGTGACGTATCGGCCGCCGATGGCGGCAGCGGTCTCCGTGCTCAAAGCCCAGCCGGTCGAGACTCGGGTTGCGGAGGCAGCGAGCCCGGCCGCTCAGGTTGCCGGGGTTCCTTCTGCGCCGGTAACTCCGGAAGGCGGATCAGCCCCAAAAGAATATAAAAACCAGCGCTTTGGATTTGTTCTCACCTATCCCTCATCTTTGAACGCAGGCTCGGAAGTCGACGACGGGAGTGGCTGTGAATTTCAGACCGCTAATCGCGAGTTCAATGTCATCGCGATCGGGCGGTCGATCAGCGCGAAGCGGAGCAACTACCTGCAGGACTGTTGGACCGATGAACTGAAAACCCTTGGGAAGGCGGTTACCTACAAGAGGAAATCCGACAAGTGGTATGTCATTTCCGGCGTGGGAGCGGACGGCATCGAGTTTTACCACAAGGTTTTCTGTGACGGCCTCCGGTCAGCGGCATTCCGCATCACGTATCCCCATGCCAAAAGCGAGGTCTATGACCCGCTGGTTACTGAAATCGCCAAAGCCTTTATTCCGTTTCCACCCGCAGACACGGGCAGTCGCTGAATATAGACCGATGGGGCTGAGCCGTCATACTGAAAGCTTCAGCCATTTCGCTCCTGCTGGCGTGTTGCTGAACGCCTCGAAAACTTGATTCAGCGGGACGAACGTCACCCCGGCGTCGACATGTTGCTGGTCGCAGTCGCAGAAAAGGAGCAAGTGACTCGAATCGTCGGCATAGTCGAGGAGCCTTTCGATTTTCCAATCAACGGTTCCGCTGCCTTTCGAGGAATACGTCACTTGAGCCATGATCCTCTTCCCGTCCTGGGCGATGCCCACGATATCGAGGTCTTTCATCGTTCCGCCCGTTGGCAGGAGAAGCTGGCGGAGGATGGGCAAATCAAAGTGATATGCGCTCGGTTCCCGAAGGAATTCTGAGCACATGATTTCCTGCTGCGAGGCCGACAGATGGGTGAGTGTCGGGACCACGCGCCGCCGCTCCACGAGATTGATGATCGTATCTCCCGCCAAGTGCCAGCGGGTCAGGGTGCCCTGCCTTGGGCGGCCAACGATCAACACAGCGTGGTCCACAGGTTTGACAATTCGCACCTTGGTCAAAGGCAGGCTTTTCAATATCGCCGTGCGGCCTTCGAACTCGTTCCTCGTCCCCCATTTCCCTTTGATCAATTCTACTTTCGAGTCAGGCGGAACGTAACCGAGGAGCAAATTCGGCATTCCGCAATATTGGGCGCACACGTATCCGCCGGCAGTTTTCAACTCTACGATCGCGTTGATCGCTCTCCGGGATCCGACGTCCTGATAGTCGGAGGAAATCAAACTGGTGACGTCCTCCTTGCCCGGATGCTCATTATTGAAATGAGGGTAATGGATGGCGATTCTTTGCTCGTCCCACAATTTCGCGCGGGTCGGGTCATCGACATCGAGGCTCTCGGTATGGCGGGCAAAGAAGGTAAGCATTTTAGCGTCTGGAACCGCTCGAATGCATGCTCGCCGAGATGCGTTTACAAGCTTTAATGGCTCCGGGGATCGACCCGTTTTTGGAACGCTATGAAAGAGGATATCCTGGAGCAGCTCGTGGACGACTACCTGCAGACGCAGGGATACTTCACCCGCCACAACATCAAATTTCGCCCGGCTCCTGGTTCCGACGGATTCGTTTCCAAAAAGGACAGCAACCATTCCGACATCGACGTCATCGGATACAATCCGAAGAAGACCGGCAGTGACCGGGTATGGGTGGTGAGCTGCAAAAGCTGGCAATCCGGCTTCGATGTGAAGGCTCGGCTGGATGGACTGGAGCAGGAGAAAGTGGAATCCGGACGCGTTGCTTGGAAGCGGTTTCGCGAACTCATGGTCCCTCGCTGGACGGATGCATTCTTCGATGCGGTTCGTGACGTCACCGGAGAAAAATCCTTCACGTATGTGACCGCAGTGACCTTCATCAAAGGGGATCGCCAGAAGTGGGAAAAGTATGCGCGGTTTTCGAAGGCGATGAAGGGCAACCCGATCCGACTGCTTCCCCTCGAGGAAATTCTCAAGCACCTAGATAAGGACGAATCCACCACGGTTGCGGCTTCCGCCATCGGTCGGACTCTTCAGCTCATGCGTGCGGCCAAGAAAGGAAGTTCAGCGTTGGCGAAAGTCGTAAAAAGCCAGGCAGACGCTGAAGACGAATAGTTTATCGAACTCGTGGATGTTGGTCCACTGCTGCTCCCTTATTGCCCGCCACCCTCCGGACTGTTAGACCGCTGCAATGTTCAAGGGTCTTCTGGCAAGAGCGGCAGCCAAAGCCAGCTTGGTGAATATAAAATTCGACGCCAAGAGGTTGATTCAGGCTCTCGGCGTTCGAAACAATGCCACCGCTTCGAAAGCCTTATGGGGGATGCTCGAAAATACCGTGCTGGCTTTGGAAAACAATGCCAGCCAGGACGACATCACCCGCGCGATGGCGGAGGCGGCGGCGGCCGCCCCTGACAGTTACAATGACATCTTCGCGTCCGTGCTCGCGATTGCCGTCAACTCGAAGAACAAAAACATAGATGCCGTCGATCGCTCCGAAGCCTCTCTGAATCAGAGCTGGAATCAGCTCATGGGAGATTTTCCAGAGGTGTCCACACAGACTTTATCGTTGTCGTTGAAAGGTGCCATCTTAGCGACGGAGGGACGCGAGGGATTGAAGAACGTCTCGTCCGGGAAAATGGCTGACGGCTCGAAACCTGGCCTGCGCGACGATGACTACGCTCCCAAGCCTGCGGTCCCTGCGCATGTTCCGGAGAAACCGGAAGCAAAGAAGGTTGCGCCGAGTGTCGTGAATGCCGGCGTATCGATTGCCCCGTTGCGAGAGCTGATCGAAATGCACGCCAACACGGGCTTCGATATCCTGGATAATCACGAGAAGATTTTCGCCTACGCGCCTGATTCAAAAAGAGCGGCGGTCGAGATCTATGGTCATCATTTGTGGCTTGGCTGGCGTGCCATGCTCGACGCAGTGGAAAAAGAAATTCCGGCGAGCCAGTGGGCGGAACTCCAAACCGCTTTCGAATTGGAACTGGGAACCGCGCTGGCGTTGAAGGGTAACCGTGTCCTTCAGGAAAAAGTGGCTCCTCGATACGGCATTCGATTCGATGATCTCTACGAGACGGATTCACTGACGTTCCTCAAAAACGTGTTCGCCGCTTACGAGGATTCGATCGAAAGGCATCCACAATTCCCGCCGTTTTACAGCGCGGCGGTGCGTCTTCTTGCCGAGATTTTTTCCGGCACAATGCTTCTCGTCCAGAATGGGAAGCTGAGTCTCGAAATGACCGAGCAGACCTGCGGAATCAGCAATGCCATTCACGATTTGGTGCAGCAGGCCATTTCGAAATTTCCGGACAAAAACTTCGTTCCTTCTCGGTTGTGACGATTGAAGGGCGCGATCTTCCCCCGTGAAGATGCTCCGCTCTCGCGTATATTGTGGTCACCTGCTATCTCGGGCGGATGGCGGCCGACACCTCATCGATAAAGCTCTATATCCGCGGATATACAACTGCAGTTGGCTCGCACGGCAGTAGTATTCGTCTGCAATGCGCGATGGGACTTGGACTTTTTTTCTCGGTCAAAAATGGCGAGCAAAGTTTGAATTCATTGCCTGTCGAGTTGGGAATTTATGGCACGGACGATCCTTCCGATGAAGTGATCGGCGAGATTCACCACATAGAAGCGATCGATTCTGGTGATGGAGTCGCAAAATGTGACGAACACTTGGAGGCCGTCACGGCTATCCGAAGAGATCGACTTCGCGAGATGCGCGAATTTCTGGAGCTTCATGGCACCGGGGCGATCGCGCAGATCTCGATTGGAGGCGCTACTCCCGATGGCTGGATGGGACGCGCTTGGGACGTTGCGGCAATTAAGCGCTTATCAGTGCATTCGGTTGCGCTGATTCGCGACGCGGAACCATCGAATAACAGCGATGTTCAAAAGCCTTCGCTTGAACAGATCTATGATCGGCTGGGATCGATAGAAAATCAGATGAGAGAGGGCGTAAAGATTCGCCTTTTCTAATCTGCTCCTTCGGAATCCACGCTGACCGTCGCAGGCGCTTCGAGCGGCGGAAAAGACTGCCTAGGCAGAAGGCCATCAATGAAGCGCTGACTTCCAGCCCCGTTCCACCTGGCACTCCATGCCGCCTTCTCAAGCCGAAGCACGATGTTGTGCGGATCGGCGCCGTCGGCCGATTGCCCTGCGTTGAAGCAAGTCGTCGTTTCGAGGCGATCGGAGAAACTTCCACCAACCGCCGCGAAGGATTCGTGGATGTGGCCGTGGAGAGACCAATCCGGTGCCCAAGTTTCAATGAGGGTCCTCGTGAAGCGGGCTTCACCTGCGAAATAATCGACACTGAGCTTGGTCTCGATAGGCGGCTCATGGATCAACACCAGCCACGGGTGGTCCTGTTGAAGCCTTTTCCCCGCCTCGAGCAGGCTCTGGATGTGATCGACGAAAGCAACGGGATGCCCCTCGACGGAAACATCAGCCCCGGTTACCGGCCATGGAATAGTTGTGACAGCCAAGGTTCCAGATTTCGTCGTCAGGAGCTCTGTCGCACCATCGCCGACGAAGTTGCGATCAGAACCTGTCATCCAGTCGGGCGAAGCCCTCACAATCGGGCTATCCTCACCGTGAAAGAAATCGTGATTGCCACTGCACCAAACAAGTGATGATCCGGCAGCCAGAATCCGCTTCTTCCAACGCAGAACTGTCTCCTGTTGCTCTGAGGGGTCAACGGAAGAAAAGATGTTAAGCAGGTCCCCGGCTACGGCGACGACATCGAACGCGCCGGCATGCTCGGCGACCCAATCAAGCTTCGCCGGATCGCAATGGAGATCCGAAAGGAGGAGAGCTTTCACTTCAGGTCAAAGATTACCAAGCTGGGCCACGGCTGCGAATATTCGCCTCCGCCCTCTTGAGAGCCAGCCGCGAGCGATCATCAGTTTGGGTTTTGAGATCAGAAAGACAGATGTTCCAGTTTTTCACCGATTGGTAACCGGAGTCAGTTTCTTGAATCAAACTGGAAGGAGGTCCAGTTCTCAACGTCATGAAAATCCATGTGCGCGCCCTCCTCTTGAACATCACATATTCGGGCGTGAGCATATTGATGGAGGGAAAGAAGAAATCCTCTTTGTCGCCGCGGAGCGCCTGGAGGAAATCGGCAGCAATTTCATTTGAAAGGAAAAATCCGGCGTGCGTGACCATGGTCGTCCCTTGCCGCGTCTCGTTCCTGGTGAGATCGATCTCAATCGTAGGCTGGGATTCGTCCCAAATGCCCGCCAATCGGCTTTCCACAAAGAGACGGCGAAACCATCCCGTCGCGATTTCCAGTGACTCCCGCTGCTGGTCGCGGCGCTTCGCCAAGCTCGAGCCTTCCACATAAGAATTGCTCTCCTCCTGGATTGCCTTCGGTCGATTCGCGGCGGCTTGGACCGATTGAATCATCTCGAGCAAATCTGAAAATACGATGGCCCCATAATCGGCGGCGTTTCTCTCGACCCAATCGAGCAGCCGTTCGAATACATCGATCTGATGCCACTCGACGCCCTTGAGTTCGAGTTTCGGATCCGGCACCGCACGCGACACCCAGGGAATCTTGCGCAACGAGCTTTCCACGAGGTAGGCATCCTTCTCGGAGGAGACCGCCAGACGGATGCCGCGACTCCAATCATAGGCGGATATCCAGTCACCCCACGCGTGATCGCGGGCAACCTGCCGCAGCCGCGTTATAACGTCATTTCCTTTTCCGAGTTTGAAGGCCGGCTTCGTAGCATGAGGGACGATGTAGACTGACGACTCCAAAATCTTCACGACGTCGTTCTCGATTGGGTCGTCTGACATATTCCTCTATCCTACTGCGATGGGTGCCACCGAAGATTTCGCAGACCTAAAGTTCAAGGTCGACTGTGGGTCGATGCAATTTGTGTCGGCAGCAGGAGTCATAATTGCATGTGGTCCTGGAGAGATACGTCAGGACGAGGGCGGAGCGCTTCATTACAAATCTTTTGTCGGAGAAGACGCCTATTTGAATCTCTTGGGAGAGACCATGCGCGGGCGGGAGATCGGGAGTATCATTCCGGAGGATCACTTTCTCACGCTTCACGCGCAGGACTTGAATGGAAAGGTCTGGGTCGCCACGCATGTTCTTCCGCACTCTGCGGCCGGAGTAAATAGCACGCTCGTGTCCGGAAAATTGCACGATCTGGCGGACACCCAGGAACTGACCACACGGTTTACAAAGGCTCATGTGTCCGTGCGATTTAAGGGTCTCATCGACTTTCCTGTCACTCATGGAACGGAAGTAACCACCAAACGAGGAACCCGGAACCCTTCCACCTCCTGGGCTGCGGATCACGCGCAGATTTCCGACGACCAATTCACGTTTGAGGCCCACCACGAACACGGCCACACCATTCTGTTGTTGTCGCTTCCTGCGGACGAGCTCACACCCGCAACGCCGCTGCGCATGATCGAAGCCTTTCAGTTCATGCTCGGTCGCGAGGTTTCTCCGATGGTCATCGAGACGCACCACGAAAATACTGTGACGACGAGGCTTCGGTCTCCGATCGAAGGAGACGGATCAATCCTGCCGCCTTTGAAATTCAGCACGTTCGATGAAGACGGGAATGTTTGGAAAATCTTCACGAAATATTTTCGCCACATCCACGCCGATGACACCCCTCGTCAATGGCATCTGCTTTCCCGCCACATCGGCAGCGTGATCGAGTCTTCCAAAGCCTCGCTCAATGTCCGTGTTCTCGCCCTTGCCGTGGCCGTCGAAGGAATCGCGGCCCATTGTTTTCCCGATCTGGCCCCGCCATCGGAAGCCTTTCTGGCCGATCTCGAAAAAATGGAAGCCTTGCTGGCAAGCGGTGCCTACGGAGAAGAGTGCGTAAAACGCATCGGCGGAGCGGTGAGCAATATGAAAAAGGCACGCGGCAGCGACATCTTGCGCGCGTTTCTCGCGACTCGAAACCTGCCCCATGCGCTTTACAAATCCTGGAGCGATCTTCGCCATCCAGCCGCACACGGAGGCGGAATGGATGCGGGTGATATTGCGATCAACATCCAGCGAATGCACCACACGACGGCTCTCCTTTACACGCTCTTGTTGGAAGCGATCGGCTACACCGGAGCCCGCACGGATTATTCCGCGGCGAATTGGCCGCGATCCCAATGGCCACCGGAGAAATCTGTCGAAATCGAAGCCGTCGGCTCGGAGGCCGTGGTTAGCTCATCCGCATTCCCCGGCTGATACCGGCGCGCTCCGCTTCGATTTCCAGTTCTTCCTCCAGGGCGGCGAGAATATCATCGAGCTTCTCCGCGTAGTATTCCTCCCAAAGGAGACGGGTCTCTTCCAACTCCAACTGGGCCTTCAGCCAATCCAGAGCAGCATAGAGAGTTGGAAAATTGGCACTGCTACGCGGCTCCGTCACATAGGCGGTAAAGGTGCCGTTGTCGTGTCCGTAAATGCCGTAAGCTGCCGGAAACTGAAAAGATAAGGTGACCGGAACTCCGTTCATATCTCGTTGGTGTAGCCGATTTCCACGATTGCGAAAACAGTGAAGACGGTGTCATCGGGGTTTGGGGATCCCGTAAAACATACAGATGAATAGCGCCCGCTGTTCGATGGGATCGTCGCAGTCACCCGGCCACCGTGAACGGGAATATGCAGTCACCTGATCCATCCAAAATCCGCGTTTGGAAAAAAGAGGAATCTTTGGCCACGACAATCGCGCCAGATGTCGGTTGGCACTGAGGTGCGCGGCATCGGTTTCTCGCTGGCTCTTGCAATGTCCACGAAGGATTGTCTCTGCTTTTTTCGCGACGCTCAGGGGCGGACACTTTCCCGAGAATTTCGCGGGACCTTGAGTCCGGGCGATATCGAGCATCTTCACGAAGCCCGTCTCAATCGCGATGCGCTGAGCTGAGGCATCCAGCGAATCCCACTCGGCTCGATATCCCGCGAGCGCGTTCGTGGCATAGGCTTCATACTTCGTGCCGAAGAGGTAGGCAGCCTGTTGGGGAACGCCCCATTTGCAATGCTGCTTCATCCGAAGCCGTATCGAATGGAGCCGCAAAGCCTCACTCCACTGGGGGCTGGAATCGATCGCGTAGAATGCCAGATTCCCGACGACGCCGATTTTGCAAAGATAAGCACTCCCTTCGAAAGGCCGTGCCGCCTTGATCAGGAGCTGGCCTGGTCGCTGCAAAAGCAATGGCCGACGATCGGGAACCTTCGCCCATGATTTTGCAAGGTCCCGCGACGATACTGGCCGCTTCAATTCCGCACAAAGGCGTTCGACTTCCGCCACCAGCCGAACCTTCTCGGAAAGACGTGTCACACCTCCTCCCCTTCCGCCATCCGTCGGAATGAGGCCTCGACCGTTTCGGACGTTACGATCCCTCCCGTGAAGTGGCGTCTGAAAAGGGTCACAAAGAAGTTGAGCCTGCGAAGATTTCCCCCTGTCCGGAGGTGGATTATTTTGGCGAGATCGATCGCCCCCTTGTTGCCAGAGTCGACGGCATCGGCGAACGCTGAGAATTCATCCGACCACAGCGAAAGGATGCCGAGCATGTGACTTACGTCGGGATATGAGGAGCGAAGGACCTTGAGCGTTCGCGAGCGGGCCGATTCCGTGACTGCGAGCCATTCCGGGTTGTCGATTTGGGAAGCGACCAAGATCGTGACGGGGTGGCCGTGTTCGCGAAGATGATCATGCAGAGCCACAACCCCGCGCATCGCATCCGCGTCGAACCGCTGGGTTTCGTCTAGCAAAAGGCAGCGAAGGTCACGACGCTGGAAGTCTCGCAACGCCAGTTTGAGGATCATCTGCATCGAGGCTCCATGGCCCTGCGCGATGATTGCGCCGCCGATACCGAACTCCATGAGGATGTCCTTCACGCCACGGGTCGTCCCGGCGTTTTCCTGGCAGCAATAATAGACGCAGGAACCAGCAAGCCCGAGCCCCGAGTAACGGGCTGCAATCCGTTTGAGGGCGACGGTCTTGCCCGTCCCGGGCGGTCCGGCAAGGACACCGATCGCGCCGGTCGCGACGCAATCGAGCAATAGTTCCGTGGCTTCGCTCAAAAATGGCAGTGTCGCGATGAGCGTCGGATTGCGATCAATCTTGGGCTCTTCCACCAATCTCAATATCGGTTTTACAGCTCTTGCTCTCATGGCAGCAGTTCCTCTTCGACGGTGAGCCTTACGGTCCTGACCGCATGCTTCCCGGGCTTTTTCGCACGCTCCTTTTTTATGCGTGCGCGTTCTTCGCGCGGACGGACCGTGATCGACCCGTCGGCTGGCGGTTGTTCCGAAAGCGAATCCCGCATCCTCGCGCGGAACCGGGTAAGCGAGACTTTTCTGGCCGTGCGGGTGGTGTTGATCTCATCGGCCACGAACTCTCGTGGGCGGAGTCTCCCGATGAAGCGGCTCCGGTGATAGGCATCGACCGATTGGTCGCCACCCATGGCTGATGTCAGCACGACAATCTCTTCATCGACGAGGCCGTTGAGCGAGGCACCGGAATAGTTGGATCCCAGGACGGCAACTCCCTCCCGCCGGACGACACACGAAACCTCGACCCGCATGTTTTTGCGGATCTCCGAAGCGGGAACGTAATAGCCGGGAGCGCTCGAGATCGGCTCGTGCCACGCTTCCCATGGTGTGACTCCGAGTTCGCTGTGAACCGAGCTGTGATATTCCAGCAGGAACCGCCTTCCCAAGGATTTGAGCACTTCCCACGGAATGACGCCGAAGTTCTTCGCCTTGGATTTTCCGTGCGATTGCCGAGTGTATCCGGCCAGCGTCGCGGCAAACCGCGTCTTGAAGGTGCCGAAGAAACGTTCGACTTTTCCGTTGGCTCCCGGTGAATGGAGGGGCACAGGATCGAGAACGAATCCCGCGCGGTTGGCGACACCGCTCATGACGGTTCCGGTGTAAATCTTGGCGTTGTCGGTTTGCACCACCTCTGCCAGGCCGAAGAAAGGATTGGTTTCATCGTCCTTGGGAAGGAACGCGTTTGTCAGAGCGGCCACCGCCTGGATGGCGTCAGGAACCGCAAGATGGAATTCCAGGTGAGGAACCACGCGCGAGCACGCATCGACGACGCCCGTGATCCAAGGCACGATCATCTCCCCGGTTGCGGGATGAATCGTGTAGACCGGCATTTCGCTCGCATCCATCTGCACGAGTGCCAAGGGGCGCGAATGTTCCCGCCGTCCGACGAGTGAGCTTTTCTCGAACATGGCGCGCGAGCCTTCCGCGAGAAGAACACGCAGGTCAGACGGCAGAGCCCGAATCGCTCGCTTGAGGGCCTGGTAGTCGGTCTGCGGCCATCCTTCACGCAACGCGACCTTGTTCAGCTCGCGACACACGACCGACATCTTCACCTGCTGACGACCCGACATGTAAGCAAGCGCCCATCCTTTTCGGGTATCGTCGATGGAACTGGCAGGCCCGGAATTGAGATGGCGACGGTCATAGAGAGATTTTCCGCCGTCGCGTCGCTGTTTCATCCTCCAGAGCGTGGCCGGGTGCATCCCTTCTTCTGCGGCGACAACCATCACGCCATGCTTGTCCGCTCGTCGAAGGATCGCCTGATTGCGGACGATCTCCTGCGCTACGGAAGACTTCTCGATTTGTTGGAGTGGGCCGCTCATGACTCGAGCTCCTTTTCGAGAAAATATTCGGTGAGGTCCTCGCAATGAGTTTCCAGCACATGAGATGGTATCTGGTGTTTCGAGCCAATCGCTTCCAGCCGATCGACTTCATTCATGGCTTGAGTGAGGTAGTGATCGCCTTTGACATAAACTTTGCCCTGATCTCCCGACTGAACAGCGGTGAGGTCCCCGCTGAGGGCCATGATGACACTGCGGTAGAAGTCGCCGGACAAGTCGGCGAAAAAAGCGAGATCGGGATGAGCGGCATGAACCTTTTTCGCGAAGTCCACGAAGCCGGGCATGAGGATGAGTGGTGTGGCATCGGGGGCGTCGATGATTTGGACGCCCAGACAACTCATACTGACTTCGGTGCAACCGAGTGCTCTGAGTCCGGTAAGAGCGGCATCGAGTAGAAAGGTTTCTCCGGCTTCGATGGCGTAAGGTCGTAGTTTCACGAGGATGGTTTCGCTGCTCATGTCGGTGAGATACACGCGACGTCTAAAAACCAATGGGACACCCACGGTTGATGACGCCCAAGCTATCCGTTAGAACACCCCCGTGTTTGGGATACCGGAATACGAGGTGACACGCAGCGAGGAGCAGGGCGACCAGCTCAATGTCTTCGCATCGATCCGAGTCCCTCCCGAACCTTGCTGCTCGATGTCGGACTTGGTTTCAAACGGAAGCAAGGTTCTCTTGATCCGCGATGTCTCCATCGGCGGGAAGATGGTCGGGGTATCTGTAAAGCGGCAGCGTTACAAATGCCGAAAGTGCGGAGGCACCCGATACCAGCCGATGCCGCATGTCAGTGACGTCCACAATATGACCAACCGGATGGTCGAGCGAATCGAGAAAGAATCCGCCGCTCGCACGTTCGCCTCCGTGGCCGATGAGTTGGGCATCAGCGAGGCATCCGTCCGTCAGGTCTTCAATCGATACATCGATCGGCAATTGAGCGATCTGAACATCAAGACGCCAGAGCGGATGGGACTCGATGAAGTCTTCGTTGGGCGAAAATGCCGGGCACTCGTAACGAACCTTTCCGAAAGAACGATCGTCAATTTGCTCGAGGATCGATGCGGGCCCACGATCACCTCTTACTTTGCCGGACTTGCCAATCGCAAGCAGGTCGAGATCGTCGCCATGGATTTATGGGATCCCTATCGAAAGGCGGTGCGCGCCAACCTGCCCAATGCAATGGTGGTCGTTGATCGCTTCCATGTGATGGCCCTTTGTATCTCCGCCCTGGAGAGCGTCCGGAAGTCGGTTCGTGCCAGCGTCCCCCGCCACCAAGCGAGCAGCCTCGCCGGTGACCGGAAGCTTCTCTTGTCCAACGCGGAGTCACTGAGTCCCGACCAGAAGGAATCCCTCATGCGGATTTTCCGACATCATCCCGTTCTTGCCGCTGCCTACGCCGCAAAGGAAGAGTTCCGATCGATCTGGATGGCGGCCCATCGCGAGGAAGGCGCCGAACGCTACGTCGCCTGGAAGGGGCGCCTGCATCCGAAAATCGCGGGAACGTTCGCCACTCTTGCGTGGGAATTTGAGCGGTGGAAAGAGGAAATCCTCGCCTTCATCGAGACCGGAGTGACCAACGCATATACCGAGTCTCTAAACAACTCCGTCCGTATCTTGACTCGCATCGGCCGCGGATATTCGTTCGAAATCCTGCGCGCTCGCTTGCTCCTGAGTCATTCGATCCGAAAACGCACTGCCCGCCGATTTATTCGGAACTCGGCACCGGCACCCTCCCACGGGTTCACAACGGCCATGTTCGCGCGCATCGGTCACTCTGGAACCGGGACGGAAATTCCCGGTGCGGACTACGGAATCGATATGTCCCAGTTGGATATCTTTTCGACCGAAATGGGACACTCGGACGATCTCCGCATTTCTGGGTTGATGGGAACCAGTAGAACCCCTGGAGATACAGGTCAGCAATTGCCGTTATTTTAGAGAAAACGCGCATTTCCCGGCGGATGGCTCCGTTTTCGGCGGTCACGCGCGTTTTTCGGGAACCCAGCGCCCACAAAACGGTAGCGACTTCGATCTGGCGATTCATGCCGATATTCGAGCACACATTTTTCCTTTCGATGAAAGGAAGAGCGACGTCAACCGCCCCGTGAAGTTCCGATTTTCGGTCTCGTTGTGAGGGATGTTTGACCGGTTCGATCGGTATCTCGGCTCACGATGACAGCTACATTGTTGCCTACTTCTGATCCCACTCACACGGCCACCGACGAGTTCGAGCACATCTTGAAAACTCGGCGCACCATTCGTGATCTGAGTGAAATCGAGTTATCGGTGAAGTCGTATAGGGAAAGGGCTGTGGATCGCCGGATGGAGCTTGGAATCTCGATCGAAGCTTACGTTCAGAAGCTCATCGAAGACCCGGTGGAGCGCGATTACGTTGGGGGACCGCTAGGAGGTTCCAATCCGATTGTCCCAGACCGGGCGACACTTTATCGGTGGCAGGCTCGTCGCGATGATCCAGTCAAACTTGCCAGGAGACCTGGTGGTATCGGAACACGCTGCAAAATCCTAAATTGGCAGGCGGCGATGATCCTGGAAAAGTTGTTCTATTGTTGGGATGCGCGTCCCAGCTACGTCTGTGGCCTCCTCGATAAGTTCGCCCGCCACCATGGATATACGTCTCCATCGTATTCGACCGTCCGAAGGTTCATAAAATCAATCAAGGCCCGCGGCGGTCTGGTTGACATGATGAACCAGTTTCGGCGCGGTCGCTATTACGAGAAATACCGCCTAGCAGTGCGGCACTTTTACGGGCATTCGAACGAAATATGGGAAACGGATGCGACGCACCTTCGTCTTCGCGTGTGGGACGAACTCGCGAGCGACATGATAGAACCGCAGCTTTTGCTGACCATCGACTGCCACAGCGGTTTGCCCATGGGCTGGACGCTAGTGCCTAGCGACCCGAACAGCGCAGACAATATATTACACTTTCGCACCTGCTTTTTGCCCAAGATCAAAAGCGCATTTTGGGGTGGGTTTCCGGAAATCGTCCAAAGCGACAATGCAAAGATTTACGAATCCGGGGACATGATGGCCATGTGCGAAGAGGCAGGCATCAAATTGCGGAAATCTCCACCGCACTGCCCGTCAGCCAACGGCATGATCGAACGTCTGAATCAGACCGTAAAAGATCGATTTCGGGATGGTTTCGTCGACCACATACGGAAGCGCCGAAAACTCAACGAATGGGATATGCAGTTTGTCGGCACCATGGAGTCACTCCAGGCACATCTTGACGAATGGATGATCGAGTATGCGCGAACTCACAAGCGACGTGGTGACGAAGAAACCGTGTTGGAACGCTGGCACTCCGGGCTGCGAAATCCAGAGGACGCGCAGGTAAACGAAGCTGAGGTCGAAGCGGCATGTCTCGTGACCCATCAATGCCCTCTTACCAGGGAAGGCGTCAATATCGTGGGCCAGATGTTTATAGCGCCTGAACTGGCGCCTTCTATCGGCAGGAAGAAGGAAATTCCCGTGCGGGTCAATGTGGCGGGGGATCCGAAAATCGTCATCGCTCGAATTGACGAGATAGATATTCGACTGGTCCGGAACCTCGATGCCGACGGGACGCTCGCTGATTTTTGCAAAAAACCATCAGCAGCCTCCAAAGCGATGGTCAGCAAAATGACCAAAGCACTTCGCGAAAGTGGGAAAAGGAACATGGTTTTTCACACGCCACACACAGCCGCTGACATGAAATTGCCACGGCCCAAGGTGCGTAAAGAAGCCTCTCAGAATCCGCAGAAAATCGTGCTGCCTCAAATCAGGAAATCCTCGATCCCCACGAATCAATAACCCCAAGCCATGAACACCATCAGCCCGACAACACGCGACATCATCCTTCTTCCGTATATCGAGAGGATCAGCGAGCACGCTTTGGAATCTCTGGTCCACGGCCACGCGGCAACGATCTTCGGAGAGGAAGGATGCGGCACCACGACGATTTGCCGGAACATCTGCAACCTCTGGGGTCAGCGCGATACCCGCCGTGTGCTTTATTTCACGACCTGTCGCGAACCCGATTACCTCAAGCTCCTGCAGCATCTTGCTTCGCAGGTCCTGGGCGCCGACATGCCTGCCGATTGGAGGCTCCATTGCGCGAGCCATCTCACGCATCTTATGTCGGCCAAGATTAGAGCCGCCAACGTGGGACTCATCGTCGTGGATCGAGCGGACCTTGCCCCTGGCGACTTTATCGATGCCATCATGACCATGGCCTCGAATTGTTCCGATCTCGGGACGGGCGTCGGAGTGCTTCTTGGTGTCCGGCAAAACGGTGGTCAGATTTCGCTCTTCAAGGATATCTCGTCAACATGCGTTTCATTTCGTGGGCGTATCCGCCCGCTCGACGTCGGCTCCGTTGCCGCAGTGATCGCGGACATGGCACCGGTGATGCGACCGCTGGTCGACATGGTTGCCGAGGGCAACGAAGCAGGCATCGAAGCTGCCACTCGTCTCACAAAAAGGTCCGAAGGGAATTTCCGCCGTCTGGCGCAGTTCGCCTGCCACTTGGAGGACATTCATCAACCATTGTCGATTACTGCGGCCACAATTGATGAGGTCTGGAGTCAGTCCTTCTTTTTGGAATCCAGCCGCGCTGCTTAGCGCAAATCAGAATTCAGGAATGACGAATGCGGTTTGATGCGTTGTAGGCAGGAAGGCAGTCGCGGCAAACGCCAGTCCTCGTAGCTGCGTCGAATGTCGACCATTCCTTCACCTCGCCACATACGCGACAGGGCACGATCGCGGGCAGAGGTTTGGGCGGCTCTTCGGGCAAACGCGGAAGGACCTTCCCAGCCTTGGAGCGCGGCTTGAAGGCGCGGTGATGAATCCACCGTTTGTTGTCGATGTCATGGAGAACAGCTTGCTCGACTCTGGCCCGGTCAAAATGCGTTCCATTGCGGAGTCTGATTTCGACCGTAGGGCTGTCTGCGCGCTGAATCTTCCTCAATCGGCGATGATCGACGCGGTGAGACACGAAGATTTCCAGCCGCAAGAGTCCCCATTTCGTATCCACCAAAACGTCAGGCCGTAGTTCCCCTTCTGGCACCTCCGCTCGTGGATTGGTGTAGCTCACGTAGCCAGCGGAATCGATCACCTCGCGAGTCTCGGCATCTTGAGCTTTTGGCAGGTTGACCCTATCGCTCGCCAACAGCATTTCTTTGGCGAGCCGGTGAAGGGCGGACTCTTGAGCATTGTTGCAGGCCGCAGTTGCGTCGGCGTGGTGAGCAAAATGAGGACGACGAAGACCCGTCCCCTGCTTGGCGACAAGGATGCCGTGACACTCCGGGCAGCGGCAGTGGCAACTCAGGCCGTTTTCGACATCTCCGACATGGACCAATTTGCCGTCCAGCAATCCCCATGTGAGATCAAAATTCACGACAGAAGGATATCAGGCGCAGTGGGACAACAGCGGTCCTATACCCAAATACGTTTATACACTTCATGGCCGCTTGCCTGGCGATATCGCAGACATCGCCCTCGCACGAAGGCAGGCATTCTGTATCCTCCAACAACCCATAAATCCTCCCGTATGCTCCCATTTCAGTTCCGCGAATGGACCGCGTCCGATCTCGACAATTTGATATCTGCGAAACCTGCGGAGAATCGGCAGATCGAGTATAAATCCGAGTTGCCCAAGCAGCCCGGTGAGTCAAAAGGGAAGCCTGCCGATCTGGAATTCCTGGAGGACGCTAGTGCCTTCGCGAACGCCGCTGGTGGCGTCATCATTTTTGGTATCCGCGAAGAGAACGGGGAGCCGGTGGAAATTTGTGGGTTGGGCAGTGCCGATCTGGATGCCGAGAAGCGTCGGCTTTCACAACTGCTGGACGCCAATCTCGATCCCGTTTTCCGGACCTATGAATTCGACATCGTTACCGCCAGCAACGGAAACCGTGTGCTGATTCTGAGACTTGCCCAGAGCCCAAATTACCCGCACATGATCACCAAAGGGACGAAGAATTTTTACACCCGCGGCGCTGCTGGGAAAGTGCCCATGGACGCTGCCGATGTGCGTAACGCATTCCTTTCCGCGGGCGCCGTGGAGGAGCGCATCAATGCATTCGTTGATCAGCGGCTGGAGATCGTTGCATCCAAGAAAGGCGCGCTGCCACTCGCGAACAAGGGCAATGCGATCCTGCATATCCTGCCGGTCAGCGCATTCCAGCGTCCGATTCGATTTCCCATGGATGAGCTGAAAAAGCAGCACGACTTTCTTCGTCCGATGTCGACGTCGGGCTGGGATGATCATGTGTTGCTGGAGGGCTATGCCCAAGGCGGCGGCGACGAGAATGGCGAAATCTACACCTACGCGCTCCTGTTCAGGGACGGCTGCATAGAGGCCACCTGCAATTGTGCCAACCGGCCCACGGATAAATATCCAAAGGGGCTCTTCAACGAAGGCCATGTGATCGATCAGATTTTCGATCACATGCCTGGATACGAAAAAGCGCTGGAGGGCTTGGGGATCTATCCTCCATTTTTCATGTCAATTTCGGTTCTCAACTGCTCAGGAATGACCGTCTGGGTAGACCCGAGCAGGCCATTTCGGAAACGCCTTCGTCCGATCGACAACGACATCTTCCGCCTGCCGATCGTCGAGTTTGGCGGGGCTTCGGGGACTTGGCAGAATGCGGTCCGCGAGGTGTTCGAACTTTTCGCCAATTACACCGGACGCCCGCATCACCCGATGTTTAACGAGGACGGCACGCTTCGTTCCAAATAAATGGCCACTCGCGTATTTTGGCGGAATTTCCGAACGAAAGCGGAGGCGACGACGTTTTTCCAAGGCGTCATCGACCCGGTGCGACTTTACGTCCCATTTGAACACGATCTCATTGCGGATCTAATCAACGAAAAACACTACTTCTGCTCGAAGCACAATTACCGCCCGACTCGTTTTCGAAAGGTTCACGGCTCCAACAAATACGGTTTCGAAGGTGATTTCCCATCGATCGGTTGGAAGGCCGTTTCGTGGCGAAAGTGCATCGATCGTCCGTTAGACACCTGGGACTATGTGGTCCGCGCGATGCGTGATCATACCAGGCCCGAAAAACAGGCATACCGAGACGATCACAAAACCTGCGAACGCTGCCGGGAGGCTGAAAGCGAGGAGGTTCATCACGAGAACCCCACCTTTTTGGAGATTTCAAAAACGGTCCGCGCGCAGGTTTCCGAGGATGATGTTATCGATTGCCTGCGCGACTGGAATTGGCTCGCCAAAGAGAATTTCCAATTACCTGCCGGACACAAAATCACTCTTCTTTTCGAAGCTCTTCATGCCACCGCGACACTCCAGGCAGTCTGCAAGCCTTGTCACAACGAGACGAAGAAGCGGAAAACTAAACCGACCGATTGTTGATCAAGGCGACTGGCTTCTATTCATTTCTGACAAGCTTCGTAAGCGAAGACGTTTCGTTTCAGCCGCTTAGGCGGCGTGAATAGACCCCTGCCTCTATTCACGGGAGAGCAGCTGACCATCACCTCTAGTTTTCCACAGGATTGCGCTCGGTCGAACTCTTCGATTCCAGCCTGTGTGACGTAATGCAGATCGGTTTATTGGCGTCACCGCGTCCATCTCAGCGACTTCCTTGCCGTTGAAATGGAGGATTCCTATTCTGAAGGATGCGTCTCATTTTATGTGCTCTTTTGGCCCTGGCTGCGCCCGTGGCCACCGCAGGAATCGTATATGAATATTCCGACGATGGGCAGCTCATCGGGGCCGACTACGGGCTGAGTGACAGCGTCGTCTATGGCTACGACGACTCGGGCAATCTGACTTCCGTATCTCACGAATCGTCTCTTGCATCCGTCAATCGAAGGAATGAACGGCAATACACTTGGGTGCGATTGTCCTCACCGATCGCATTTTCACTGACCCGGGACAGCCTGCTCGCCTCAACCGTCAGCCAGCTCAATTGAAGGCGATGGAACAGATCCGACTCCATCGCTCCATTCGCGGTTTTGTCCTGAAACTCGCGATGATTCTTTCGTCCGTGGTTTTGTGGGACACCCACAACGCATCCGCTGACACCGTTCCGGTTTTGCTGCGTGCCCGAGAGGTCGCCTTCTATCTTCCGAGTTACGGTCTGCTTGGCGATGCCGCGAAAGCATGGGCCGGCTATCGAGTCACGTTTTCCCATGCCGCCACAAGCTTGGAGAACGTTCAGCCTCTGGCACTGTATTCGGGGTATGACGTCATCGTCGGAACGAGCGCCCTGACTTGGGACGAAGTTTTTAGCGTCACGCCCAATCCGTTGTTGGCCGATCCCGTCGTTGTGTCCGTGGACGGTTACGGTGAGGTAGTCCAGCTTCCTGTCGTCGATGGGCTTTCCTACTACTACGGGCAGATGTCCTTCAATGCCTTTGGGGACAACAGCAACCAGCCGGTGCTGCCGGCTTCACCCGCATACCGTCTGGATAAATCCTTTAACCGCCGTGCCGCCCAATTTGGGTTGGCCCCGTTGACTTGGTTGGATCGCTTGGGTGCCAGTCCACTGGCCGCATTCCTGGGTGGAAAAGTGAACATCGCGACCGGTGGTGAGGAATTTGAAAGGTCCTATCTTTCGGTGACGGGCGTTCGGGACATCAATTTCACGCTCCAGTATAGCTCCATCGCGGGAAGGTATTTTTCGAACAGGGCTCCGGCCCGCGGCTGGGAATACTCGCTCGAATGTTCGATTTCATTTCCGGCCAGTGACCTTGCCATCGTTCGTTTCGGACAATTTTACTTCGTCAAATTCGAATATCTCAGCGGTGCATGGCATTGCCTCAACACCGAAACGAGAGATGCCGCGTTGCAGACCTACACCAACGGAACGGCATTCCTGTCATACGCTGATGGCCGCGCGCTTTCTTTCGCTGCTGATGGAACCCTGACCGCGGATGCCGATCAGCTCGGAAACGAAGTCCAGTATACCTACGCCTCCGGGCGCCTGTATCGGGCGACCGATGCCGTCACCAGTAAGTTTATCGAGTTTGGCTACGACACCTCCGGAAAGTTGGAAACTATTACGGACAACGCGAGCCGTCAGGTAGCGCTGACTTACGACACGGCGGGGGACCTCGCGACAATCACGGATGCTCGCGGAAAGGTGACCACCTATGGCTATGACAGCCACCACCAGGTCACCGATGTCTGGGATCACGATTCCAACCTGATCACGCACAACGTCTATAACACCGCCGGGCAGATCACCCAGCAAACCGACGCGCGTGGTCACGCCTGGAACATTGCCTACACTTCGATCACCAATGGCAGCCAAGCCACTGTCACGGATCGCAATAGCAAGGTTCACGTTTACACGTTCGATGCGGACAGGAACCTCACCTCTTACGAAAACCCGAACGCAGAGGTGACAAGTTACGAGGTCGGATCTCACGGTCAGGTCACGAAGATCACTTTGCCGTCCTCTCGCGAGATCGACATCGATTACTCCACGTCGGGCGACATTGAATCGATCGGATCGCCTAGCTATCTAATCACCTCGACCTCATACCTCTCGACCGGGCTCCCTTCCACCGTCACCGCCGGCGGCCGCACGTTGCAAATTTCACGGGACTCGGCCGGAATTCAAAGCGGGCTCATCCAGCCAAACGGCATCACCAGCACCCTGGGTAGGAACTCGCTCGGACAGGTGAACTCAGTTACTGCGACCGACGGTTCCAGCCTGGCGATCACCTACGATGACGACATGCCGGAAACCTTCACGACGGGCGCCGGTCAGACGGTGCAGGTTGGGTATGACGGCTTGGGTCGAATGAATGCGATGACGTTGGCGGGGACATACGCCTACTCAGAGGATCTCGATGAAAACGGCAATGTTCTCTCGATAGACGGGCCGGGAAGCACGGAAGCCACCTTCACCTACGACTCACGCAGCCGGCCAGCCACAGCCGAGCTTCCGGACGGTCGAACCTACGTTTACGGGTTCGATGGAAATCACAATCTGACGACCGTCACCGATGCGCTCTCTCGGGTCACCACCTACGCCTACGACAATGAAGATCGCCTGACCGGCGTGACTTTGCCCGGGAATCGCACATGGCAAATCGTCCGGGATGATTCCGGTCGCGTCGATCACATCGAGAGTCCGGAGGGAGCGACTACGTCCTACACCTACGACGAAGATGGAAACGTGCTGAGCGTCACCAAGCCGGACTTGTCGGTCACGTCATGGACCTATGACAGCGACGGCCTGCCTGAATCTGAAACGAATCCCCTCGAAAACAGCTTCACGATTACCAGAACATCGGCGGGCGAAATTGATACGCTGACAACGCCTGAAAGTCGGATCTTCGACTACGACTACGATTCCCTGGGGCAATTGAGCAAGGCGACGTTGCCGTCGACAAAGTATTCGCTCGTCACGACCAATTACGCGACGCGCGCATCGGTGACAGCCGATCGAGGCGGACGAAATACCACCGTCACCCATGACATCGATGGACGAATTGATTCGATCACCAATGCGATCGGGACCACGGATTTCACCTTCGGAACGAACGGGCTGCTTTCGACCATCGAACTGCCGTCCACCAAGGAATTTGGCTATGGATACGATACCCGCGGATTCCTGCACACCGTCACGACTGGCACCCAAACGATCACAATCGATCGCGATAACGCGGGCCGAGTCGAGCAGGCCGCGATTGGAACCACAACCGTCCATCGGGGCTACGACGCCATCGGTCGGCGGACCTCCTACACGGACACAGCCGGCAATGTGGTGGGCTACGGCTACAACACGGCCGGCGATATGGAGACGCTCACGTATCCCGACAACACCACGGTCACCTACGGTTACAACGATGATGGTCAGATCACGACGGTGACCGATTGGGCCAGCCGGGTCACCAGCATCGGTCGCGATGGACTGGGTCGTCCAACAACCATCGAATATCCCAACGGCGTCGTTACGACTTACACCTACACTCCCGACGGCAAAGTCGACACCATCACCACGCGATCGAGTTCGGATGCGGTCTTAGCTTGGAGGGATGTCGGTTACTCGAACGATGGGCGGCTGTTCACGGAGGACGGCTCGAACCTGCCGTCGGCTCTTCCGGACACCGCGACATTCACATTCACGGGCGCCAATCAGCTCGAAAAAGTGAATGGCACCAATGTGACGCATGATGCTGACGGAAATCTCACCGCTGGCCCCATCGGTCTGAGCCCGCCGTTATCGACCGCGAGCTTCACCTACGACGCATGGAATCGGCTTTCGACGGCAGGCGGTGTTTCCTCAAGCTACGATCCCGAAGGTCGCCGGGTCGCCTACACGACTTCCGCAGGCACCACGGGCCTGGTGTTCGACACGCTGCCGTTACTCGACCGGGTGCTTGCCAAAGTCGCACCGGACGAATCGGTCACCAAATACGTTTATGCGGACTTCGGCCTGCTCTACGAGGATTCGGCCGCCGGCGGATTCAAAGCGTATCACTACGACACCCGTGGCAGCACCATCGCGATTACCGATGAGGACGAAGAGGTCATCGACACCTTCTCCTACGGGCCGTTTGGAGAGCCCATCGATCGCACCGGCACGACGGACACGCCATTCCGATTCGACGGACAATTCGGCGTTCAGACCGATCCCAACGGACTGCTCTGCATGCGGGCGAGGTTCTATCATCCCCAACTTCGGAGGTTTGTTTCTCAGGACTCCTTTCTTGGGAACCCCGGCGACCCGCTCTCACTGAACCGATATGCCTTCGTCAACGGAGATCCGGTTTCGCTCGTCGATCCAACCGGATTCTTTGCCCAGGACTACAGCGACGGGCTCGCAGGCGGTGCGTTGATTGGAGACTTTTACGAACCCCAGAATTTCGGACAAGGCCTTGGTCAATTCGTCGGAGAACTCGGCGTCAGCCTGGTGCCGGCGGCGGGGCAGGCAGCAGACGTTCGCGATTTAGCGGCCGCGTTCAATTCAGTCGACAGCAATGGTCTTTCGTTTTCCACCGGGGCAGGCGTCGTGGTGGGAGGCGTTGCGTTTATTCCCGTGATCGGCGACGGTGCCAAGGGCCTTCTCAAAGCAGGAAGAGCTCTCTTCGGTGAGTCATCAGCGGTCGCCGCAAAAAGTATAGGTTATCATGCTACCCATGCTGACATCGCTCCGCTGATTTTGGAGAATGGGTTCAGGCCGGGGACCGCTCCTGGACGATTGGGGTCGGGCGGAACTTACGTGAATAGCTCACCAGAAGGAGCCATCGCAGAGTTTCAATACCACAATCCCGGCGTTACCCCTTCAGTCCTCAAGGTAGAATATAACCCGGGAATTAATGCCTCCACCAGCGTTGCGCCAAACAATTACGTCAACACCTTACCGTTTTACAAGGTCGATAGTATTTCAGCCCCTTCGCTCAGATTACCTGGCACTACCAACACCAACGTTTTGAACGGAAGCCTCACAATTACCCAATGAAAACAGTCCAAGTCAGATGCTGGAAAACAGGCCCCGATCGGGAATTATTTATTACATACCCTCATGGGGATATCGGACATCAGCTCATATGTTGCACGTCTTGCGGTAAGATTTATTCAGTGGATGTAGCGAAGCAGCTTTATCTAGAACCGGACCTGAGCAAGCAGCTTGGAACGATGGAGTGCCTGCAGTGCAGAGCATCGCTTGCGAGCAATTGGACATACTATCCCGATCACTATATCGGGAAAAATGGCGAGCTTGAGAGCTACGAAAGATCGCTGGCAATTCCAGCCGCGGAAGACTCAATCATTGAATCTTTCCCGGAAATATATTCGTGAATGATCTCAATTCTCCGCTGCTAATTGAGGCGGTAAGGCTTTGGACTGGATGGGCAGCATGATGCCCAGTCGAAGCGATGACCGAATGATAGAGCGCTAACGGATGGAGTCACGACACGTCGCGCAATGCTTTGGCTCGGCGTTTGACTGGCAATTTCGCGTTTATGCTCAAGGCGAATTCCAAGCATTCCAACTCGCTCTTCGCATCGCCTACCGAGCGATGAAGATCGGCTGCCGCAACCCAGGCTCGCGCTCTCCAGTTTTCATAACTGTCAAAATATGGTGTCTCTGTGAGCGTTTTTACGGAGTCAGCCAGCCATTGTAATCGGGTTGGATCGGAGACATCGGGCTGGTTGTTCAGCGAATCCTCAACGGCTTCCATCAATCTAAAAACAGCATCTTTTTCGATTCGAACTCTATCGTCTTCACGCGATCGCTCTTCGAAGTCGCGTTGCATCTTCTCGAGGCTCTCCTTTTGACGAGCTCGATTATGAAGAAATCGTTCCTCGCGAGTCGCTCCGGGTTTGGGGCCACCCATTGCGTGAATCTCGACTTCAAGATCGCAAGCGAGCTGTTTGAGTTCTTCGCGCATTTCATCAGAAATCGGCGTTGCGATCTGGGTTGCGGAGGCACTCGTATGAGTCTGAAATTCCTCTTCGGTAATAACCCCCAGCACAATTGCTTCGTCCGCGTCGATTTCCAGCCAACCCGCCGAGCAATAGTCGGCATAAGGTGGATAGGGGCGGCCGTAACCGTCATAGAACGTCGCGCTCAGCTTCTCCCATATCGGATCCCATTTCGCCGCCAGCATCCGTCCATTCTCGAAAAAGCGACCGCCGCATGAACTCCAGCGATCTCTCCATTCAGGTTCGCTTTCGTCCCAATAAACATTCAGGCGGAGTTCCCATGCCGGATGCATGGACAAAAACTCACTTCGCTGCTCCCATTTGCGTTCATGGAACTGTCGCGTGCTCTCGATCGTCTCCGCCCACCGTTCGTCGCCCCAGTGGGCGCGCCATTCAGCGTAGGAGATGGGCGTTTGCATGCTCGGTATTTATCTCCGGCACACCACAAAAGAAAAGGCCAGGAGTAGCTGCCGCAGCCGTCAATTTTCAAACTTTTGATCGACTCGCGAATTCAATGAACGAAAACTCGCGAATTCAGTGATCAAAACTCGTCGCAGTTTCAATGATCGCCGACAATAAGGCTTTCCGGTGGGATGAGAACGAAGTTCGACTGCCTGCGCGCAGCGCTTCCCAATTCACGCAGTGCATTTCCGCAGGTCCCGACGACCTTGTCGGGACAATCCCACCCCCTCCGCCAGTGGGATGAGAACGCCGTTCGACTGCTTCTCTCGAAGCCTTGTGGCAGAATGCGCCCGTCACGATTCGTGGGCGGCGAATTCCTTCCCGCATTGATGGCCGCCGCTTCCCTCCAAACGCGCAATGGCTCCGCCGAGAAATTCCTCCACCTTTCGGATTCTCGTCGCGCCCGATAAATTCAAGGGCTCCCTCACCGCGGCGGAAGCCGTCGAGGCGATCTGCCTCGGCCTCGAGCGCGCGCTGCCGCAGGCCTGTTTTCACAAGCTGCCCCTCGCCGATGGCGGCGAAGGCACCGCCGCGCTGTTCGTGCGCTCCTTCGGCGGGCAGATGATCGATTGCGAGACGACCGATCCGCTCGGGCGTCCCATCACCGCGAAGTATGGTTGGACGCCCGGCCTGCGCCAGGCCGTCATCGAAATGAGCGCCGCCAGCGGGCTCTGGCGCCTCGCGGAGAACGAACGCGATCCCCTCCGCGCCACCACCATCGGCACCGGCACGCTGCTCATCGACGCCGCCCGCCGCGACGCGCGCAAGATCATCGTCGGCCTCGGCGGCAGCGCCACGAACGATGCCGGCGCGGGCGTCGCCTCCGCGCTCGGTGTGCGCTTCCTCGACGAACGCAGCGCCCCGCTCACGCCTGTCCCCCGCAACTTCCCGCGCATCGTGCGCATCGAGAAATCCCCGCGCACCTTCGCGCCGGAGATCGTCGCCGTCTCCGACGTGCGCATTCCGCTCCTCGGCCCGAAGGGATGCAGCCGCGCCTACGGCCCGCAAAAGGGCGCGACGCCCGAAATGGTCGAGACGCTCGAGCGCGATCTCACCCGATTCGCCGACATCGTCATGCGCGATCTCCACTGCGACTTTCGCGCCACGCCCGGCGCGGGGGCGGCCGGAGGACTCGGCTTCGGCCTGCTCTCGTTCTGCCAGGCGACGATCCGTTCCGGCTTCGAGACCTTCGCCGAGATGATGGAACTCGACCGCCTCATCCGCGATGTCGATCTCGTCGTCACTGGCGAGGGCTTGCTCGATCCGCAGACGCTCGACGGCAAGGGCCCCGGCGGCGTCGCGCAGCGCGCAAGGAAGGCCGGCAAGCCCGTCATCGCCTTCGCCGGCGGCATTCGCGGCGAGCACCAGCTCGAGGAGCATTTCGACGCCTGCTTCGCCCTCGCGAACCGGCCAATGACCCTGGAGGAATCCATGCGCGACGCGCGGCTTTTGCTGGTGCGCGCCGCCGAGAGAGCGGGTAGAGTCATCGCCCTCTCTCGCAATTCATGAGTCAAAAAATCGCTCTTCTCTTCGCCGGCCAGGGTGCTCAAACCGTGGGCATGGGCAAGGATCTCGCCGCCGCTTCCCCCGCCGCCGCCGCCCTCTTCCAGGCAGCCGACGCCCAGCTCGGCTTCGCCCTTAGCGACGTCACCTTCGAAGGTCCCGCCGAGGAACTCACGAAGACCGCCGTCTGCCAGCCCGCGCTCTACGTCCATGGCCTCGCCTGCCTCGCCGCCCTGCGCGAGCGCCTGCCCGACTTCGCCTTCCATGCCGCCGCCGGCCTCTCGCTCGGCGAATTCACCGCGCACGCCGCCGCCGGCACGTTCGACTTCGCCACCGGCCTCGGCCTCGTCGCCAAGCGCTCCACCGCCATGCAGGACGCCTGCGACGAGACCCACGGCGGCATGGCGGCCGTCATCGGCGCGGAGGAAAACTCCATCCGCGATCTCGCCGCCGCCGCCGACGTGGATGTAGCGAATTTGAATTGCCCCGGCCAGATCGTGATCTCCGGCGAAGCCTCGAAAGTCGCCATGGCCGTCGGTCTCGCCAAGGAATACGGCGCCCGCAAGGCCGTGGAACTCACCGTCGCCGGCGCGTTCCACTCCCGCCTCATGGAATCCGCCTACCAGCGCCTCAAGGCCGCGCTCGAGGAGACCGCCATCGTCCCACCCGCCGTGCCCGTGATCTGCAACGTCGATGCCATCCCCGTCTCCGCGCCCGACGACATCCGCCGCACCCTCGCCGATCAAGTGACGGGCAGCGTCCGCTGGACCGAGAGCATCGAATACCTCCTCGACCACGAGAAAATCGATCTTCTCATCGAACTCGGCCCCGGCGGCGTGCTGGCCGGCCTCGTGAACCGCATCCGCAAGGGCACGCCAGTGATCTCGATCTCAAACCTCGCCACCCTCGAGGAGGCGCTCGCGAAGCTCTCGTAAAATTGGTAGGGACGGCTGGCCCAGCCGTCCGTAAATTGTTCCATGGTCGCCACCGATCTCATCGAAGAAATCCTCGCCCTCAAGCGCGAGCGCAACGCCGTCATCCTCGCGCACAACTACCAGACGCGCGAGATCCAGGAGCTCGCCGATTACGTCGGCGACAGCCTCGGCCTCAGCTACCACGCCGCCGAGACGGATGCCGACGTCATCGCCTTCTGCGGCGTCCACTTTATGGGCGAGACCGCCAAGATCGTGAACCCCACGAAAACCGTCGTCATCCCCGACATGGACGCCGGTTGCTCGCTCAGCGACAGCTGCCCGCCCGAGCAGCTCGCCGCCTTCCTCGCCGAGAACGCGGCGAAGAACTACTACGTCATCGCCTACATCAACTGCAGCGCCGGCGTGAAGGCCCTCAGCGACGTCATCGTCACCAGCGGCAACGCTACGAAGATCGTCGAGGCCGCCCCCGCCGACCGCAACATCCTCTTCGTCCCCGATCAAAACCTCGGCAGCTGGGTGATGGAAAAGACCGGCCGCAAAATGGACCTCTGGCGGGGCTGCTGCTACGTCCACGTCGAATTCACCCGCAACAGCATCGCGAAAATCCGCGCCGAACATCCCGACGCCCCCGTCGTCGCGCACCCCGAATGCACCTACGCCGTGCGCATGCTCGCCGACGAAGTCTGCTCCACCGAAAAAATGATCGCGTATTGTCGCGAGTCGAAGGCCGACGCGTTCATCATCGTCACCGAGAGCGGCATGCTCCATCGGCTCAAGCGCGAGCTCCCGCACAAAACCTTCATCCCCGGCCCGACGGACGCCTGCGCCTGCGCCGACTGCCGTTACATGAAGATGAACACGCTGGAGAAGCTCCACGACTGCCTCCTCAACCTCTCGCCCGAGATCATCATCCCCGAGGAACTCCGCGCCCGGGCCGAGCTCCCCATCCGCCGCATGCTCGAGCTCAGCCGCTGATCTTCTTTAGACGGAATTAATTGTCGCGATACCAGTGGTCCTCGCTGGCACCTTCGGCGTCTTCCATCAAGGCGGCGTGCGTGTCGTAGCCTTTGATCTTCATTTCCGTTTTGTTGGTCAGCATTTCGACGAACAGGAAATTCGAGAAAATCGTCATCTTCTCCTTCACGTTCACCTTGAGCTGAAAGCTGTTGCCGTCGGTTGCTTTCGTGATGTCGGTGTAGGTGACCTCGGACTTCCCGTATTTCATCTTTTTGGCCGTGACGACCATCACTTCGCCGCGGCCGTTGGACCATTCTCCGACGTAAGGGGCCACGTAGGCGGAGTCTTTGTCTTTCGCCGGGGATGAGGCGAGGGCGACGAGGGCGAAAAGCGACGCAAGGAGATACGTTTTGATGCCGCGGAGGATATGACATCGCCTCAGAAACCGACAAGCGCCACCTGTGGTTTCCCACCGGCCGTTACAGCTTGGTGTTCGCGCATCGCTTTGCTCGCGACGGGAAAGCGACGGCGCCCTCCAATGGGCCCGGCGGCGGAGGGCGTTCAGTCGCCCAAGGCGGAGGAGACGGCATCCAGGACAGTCTTCACCACGCGGACGCGGGCGTGCCATTTGTAGTTCGCCGCGATCACGGTCCACGGGGCGATCTCGGTGCTGGTTTTCTCGAACATGTCCTCGGCGGCGGCGTTGTGTTCGTTCCACTTCTTGCGGTTGCGCCAGTCTTCGTCGCTGATCTTCCAGTGCTTGTAGGGATCGGCTTCGCGGCGGCGGAAGCGGGTGAGTTGCTCGTCCTTCGAGATGTGGAGGTAGAGTTTGACGAGGATGGCGCCGTCGTCGGTGAGCTGGCGCTCGAATTCGTTGATCTCGCGATAGGCGCGGCCCCACTCGATGTCGGTGGCAAAGCTTTCGACGCGCTCGACGAGCACGCGGCCATACCATGAGCGGTCGAACACGGTGGTCTCGCCGGTGGGCGGGAGCTTGCTCCAGAAGCGCCAGAGATAGTGGTGCGCGTGCTCCTCGGGCGTGGGCTTGACGATGGAATAGACGCGCACGAGGCGGGGGTCCAACCGCTCGACGAGGCGCTTGATGGCGCCGCCTTTGCCGCTGGCGTCGGGCCCTTCGACGACGACGATGAGCGAGCGCTTCGACTCGCGGAGGACGCGCTGGTGATTGAGGAGCTTGAGCTGAAATTTCTTCAGCTTGTCTTTGTAGTCGGCTTCGGAGAGCGACGTGTTTTGATCGAGCTCGTCGAGGCTGATGCGGGGCGTTGGCATGGCGGCAGATCGCCTGCTTGCCGGAAAATGCCGCCGCGCACAAGCCCGGGCTGACGCGGGCGAGACTCCCGCAGCGGCGCGGAGACGCGGAGAGCTTCGAAAAATTCCCTCCGGTTTCCTCGGGTTCGCGTTCGCGGGCGAACGGATCAGTATTTCACCGAGCAGCCGTAGGATTTTGTCTGCGCGGTTTCCACGGGCTGGCCGGCCTTGAGATTCGCGAGGGCGGCGGCGACGTAGTTCTTCGCGCCGGCAAGGCTGGCGGGGTCAGGCGTGGGCTGGTCGTCGATGGCGCCCTTGTAAACGAGCACGCCGTCCTTGTTGATGACGAACATGTCGGGCGTGGTGCGGGCTTCGTAGAGGTGACCGACGGCGCCGTCGGGATCGAGCAGCAACGCGGTGGAGTGCATGCCGAGTTCCGCCTGCTTGGCCGCGGCTTCGCCGGGCGCGAGGTAACCTTGTTTGCCGGGGGCGGAGGAAGCGATGGAGAGCCAGACGACGCCGTCGCCGGTCGCCTGCTGCTGGAGCTTTTGCATGCTGCCGCTGCCGTAATGTTTTTTCACGAAGGGGCAGCCATAGTTGAACCATTCGAGCACGACGGTCTTGCCCTTGAAATCAGCGAGCGAGACGGATTTGCCGGCGCCATCCTTGAGCGTGAAGTCGGGCGCGGGCTGGCCAACCTCCGGGCCGGCGGCGCGGGCGCAGAGCGCGGTGGTGGCGAGGAGGGCGAGGATGAGGGCGCGGATTTTCATGGATAGAATTGGAGGTTGGGATTCAGCGGGCCTTGGACAACGCCTCGAGCACGAGTGAGGGCGTGAGCAGCTCGGGCAGCGTGATCGGGGCGTCGGGATGGCCGGCGGGGTAAAGCACGTAGAAGGGAACCCCGACGCGGCCGAAACGTTGCAGGGCGGCGGTAATTTCGGGATTTGCGTTCGTCCAGTCGGCTTTCATTGGCACGATGCCGAGCTGCGCAAATTTTTCGCGGACGGCGGGGGTGTCGATGGCGGTGCGCTCGTTGACCTTGCACGAGAGGCACCAGTCCGCGGTGAAGTCGATGAAGACGGGCTGGCCCGCGGCGAGGAGCTTGCCCAGCGCCGCCTGCGAGAAGGGCTGCCACGCGATGCCGCCGCTTTCCGTGACGTCGGCGGCCGCGGGTGCTTTTTCCTGCGCAAACAATTCCCCGAGGAACAGCCAGCCCGCGCCGCCCGCGATCGCGAGCGCAATCACGAGACCCAGCGCGCGCGATCGCGCCCGCACATGCGGCGCGGCGACGAGGCCGTAGATCCACAGCGCCACACCGAGCGAGAGGAGAAACGCGCATACCCAGATGATCGCGTGCGGCCCGCGCTGCCCGCCGACGATGAAGAGCAGCCAGAGCAGCGCCGCGAGCAGCGGGAAGCCCATGAATTGCTTCAGCCGCTCCATCCACACGCCGGGCCGCGGCAGGAAGCGCACCCAGCCCGGCTGCAGGCTGAGCGCAAGATACGGCAGCGCCATGCCGAGTGCCACGCTGGCAAACATGAGCAGCGTGATCGGCGCGGATTGCAAAAAGGCAAATCCCAGCGCGCCGCCGAGGAATGGTCCCGTGCAGGGCGTCGCAAGCAGCGTGGCGAACACGCCCTGGAAAAACGAACCGCCGTAGCCCTCGACGGCACCGGCTTCGCTGAGCGCATTGGTCGCGCGCCCGGGCAGCGTGAGTTCGAACACGCCGAAGAGATTCAGCGCAAAGACGAAGACGAGCGTCGCGGTGCCGACGACGAACCAGGGATTTTGAAACTGGAACGCCCACGTCGCCTGCCCGCCCGCGGCCTTGATTCCCACGATCACCACGCCGAGCGCCAGAAACCACGCGAAGATGCCGGCCGCGAAGGCGAAGCCGTGCAGCGCGATGGTGCGCCGGCTTTGCCCGGCCTGCCGCACGAAGCCGAAGACCTTGAGCGAGATTACCGGCAGCACGCACGGCATGAGATTGAGGATGAGGCCGCCGAGCAGGCCGGATAGGAGCGCGCTCCACAGCGAGACGGCGGGCGCTGCGATTTGGGATTTGGGATTTGGGATTTGGGATTGGGTCGCGGTTGGCGCGGCGACGAGGGACCAGCCGTGCTGGCCGGTGGCGTCCTTGATCGCGAGCACGCCGCGCAGGTCGCCTTTCGTCTCGATGCTGACCATGTAGCCACCATTGGCTTTTACGATTTTGGGATGGCCGACCTCTTGCTCCTTCGTTGGCAGCGGAAAGAAATCAACGCCTGTCGTTCCCGCCGGAACGGGAAAACTTGCGGTCAGCGTGTCGCCGGATCGTGTCCATGAAACCGCGAAGGGCGGCGCGTCCGGCGCGGGCAGGCGCTGCGCGGCGCGAGCGAACAACTCCGCGTTGGCGGGTTGCGCGGACTTCGCGACGGGCAGCGTGAGTGTGAGGTCCGCCTTGCCAGGGATGCAAATCTCCGCGCAGACGAGCCAGGCCGCCTGCGCCTTGAGCTCCACGGTGGCGGACGAGAGATTCGCCGGCGGGCGGACCGTCTGGAGGAGTGTGACCTCGTCGCCGTAGGCATAGACTTCGATGTCGCCGGGTTCGAGGATCGCTTCCGGCAGCGGCCACTCGATTGGCCCGACGCCGAATCCTGCCGGGAGTTTCCAGTCGATGCGCGTGGGAATGCCGGCGTCGCCCGCGTATTGCCAATACGTGTGCCACGTGGGCGCCATCTTCAGCCTGAGGCCGACGCGAAACGGCTGGCCCGGCACGATGGCCGTCGTATCCGCGACGAGCGTCGGCTGCACGAGCGTGACGCCTTGAAAGACCTGCGCGGAGGCCAGGAGCGGAAAGGCAAGGGCGAGCAGCGCCGCGCGGAATTTCATCGCGGGAAGGTAACACCGCCCGCTTGCGCCGGCAATGCGGCCACGCCAAACTCGGCCGATGGCACTGCCCGTCACCGAAACCACTCTCCCCGAGAACCTGCCCCCGTTCTCGCCGGAGTGGTGGACGCATCGCCTCGAGGCGCTGACGGATTGGCTCGTCACCGACGGCGCGCGCATCGTCCTGATCGTCGTGCTACTGTTCGTCGCGCTGCGGGTCGGACGGGCGTTCGTGCATCGCTCGGTGGCGCTGGCCGTGCGCCCCAACGGCCGAGACGCGCTGCAGGACCTCATGCTCGCCAAGCGCCAGAAGACGCTCGCGAGTCTCTTCGACGCAGTGCTGACGATCACGCTGCTGGTCGTGGCGACGCTGATGATTTTCCAGGCGCTCGGGTTCGCCGTCGGGCCGCTGCTGGCGAGTGCGGGCATTGCGGGCGTGGCGATCGGCCTCGGCGCGCAGAGCCTCGTGAAGGATGTGCTGAGCGGGGTGTTCATCATTCTGGAACGGCAATTTTCGGTGGGTGACGTGGTGCGCATCGGCGCGAACTCCGGTGCGGTGGAGGAACTCAATCTTCGCACCGTGGTGTTAAGGGATGGAGACGGCGGCGTGCATATTATTCCCAACGGCCAGATCGACCGCGTGACCGTGCTCACGCGCGATTGGTCGCGGCTGCAGCTCGACTTCGACATCGGCTATGGCGCGGATGTCGATCAAGCCGTCGCCCTGCTCGAGCGGGTCTTCGGCGACTATGCGGCCGCGCACGCCGACATCGTGCTGGAGCCGCCCGAGGTGCTCGGCGTGCAGAATCTC
>JGI24033J26618_1000005_pt1 | contig 38948 bp, 69 predicted proteins | sample KBSMisM7withPhiX_FD_26618 | JGI IMG/M metagenome (IMG submission 26618)
CATGGATCGGACTGAACCGAGTTGTTTTTCGACTTCCCATTTATGATCTAACAGAAATGGTAGGTCTATAACATCAGCTTCGGTTAAATCAATCGCGTACTTCCAGCCCTTCGGCTTAACAGGAATACGCAAGCTAGCCGTGTCTATAATCTCGCCATCTCGATCTAGTGAAGGATCGGTTGCGACAAGTCGCATCCATTTCTCACCTTCCGGAACAGCGCTTTTTACAGAGATATGAGCGATCGACTGTTGTAAATCAGTCATTTAATTGCCTTAAATTAGTTTAACAACTCTGCGAGCGTTGAACGTTTGTTCATAAATGCTCATTGCTTTGTCTACTCTTATTATAACTTCTCACAAACTAGAGTGTCTACTTAGTAGCAACCTTGGACTCACTTTTAACCGCTTTAGCAGACTCGATGCCCCTTTTCTCCAACTCATGTTCTACTAGGCTTAAGTTCTGCTGGACATTGTTTAATTGCTTCATCAAACGAAAGCCTAAGCTCTCTAGTTGCTCTACACTCAACTCTTCTAGATTAATAGTTTCCTGCATGGTTGTCCTCCTAAAATTATATTATTTAACTTGTTGGGGTTATGTATACCACAAAAGAGACGTTGGTACCTACCGGATTGGTGGCCCAAGTCGGCGTTACCCATTTCAGCTCGATATAATCACCAGCTGCCACAGTGATATCTAGATCGGTTTTACTAAATACGTTACTTGTAGCGCTATTGTCTACCGCAGTAGATACGGTGGTATCGGTGGTATTATTGAGACGAATACTGATTGTAGAGGCTTCGTTGGATCCATTGCTCGTACCGTTAAAGAAGAAAGCATAACAAGCCTTTATCTTACCAGCTCTGGGTATATATATACGATTGGCAACGGCTGAGGTGGCTAATGTGTTTCCAAAACGTGAACCAATATAATAAGTTGTAGCGTCGTTTGGACTAGTAGCCGCCGCCGCTCCTTGCACCGTATAACCACTAGAATTTGCTACAGTGATACTCCCACCAGCATTAGTTATAGAAATACCATTTCCAGCGGTTAAAGTAGCCTTGTCCAGCGTATTACCTGTAGAATTACCTATCAATAATTGACCATCAGTATAACTGGTCTGGCCTGTACCACCTTTGTTAACCGCTACTGTGGTGGCGCTCCACGTGCCAGTAGTTATAGTACCTAATGTAACTATTGAGCTCTGCCCCGTATAAGTACCAGCAGTCAAAGTGCCGGTAACTATTAACGAATCATCTGTCTTCAAAGTGTCAGCTGCCGACCGATAGAGCGTAGTATCTGTGCCTAGTGTGATAACTCCTGCAGAGCTTATAGATAAAAGCTCTGTGCCATTGTTCTGAATATATATAGTCTTGCCCGAGGATCGGTTATCAATATTAAGTACTGGGCTGGTATCAGCTGTAGTTAGAGCAGCTATTCTTGCTAAACCATTTGAGGTTGATACAGTATTGGTACCATTAGTAGCAACATTGAGGCAATAACCGCCAGAGGCGTTAAGTGTATGTTTATAGCCAAATTTACCAAGTATATCGATTGAGGCTGAGGTTTGAGTAGTAGGACTTTGATGGGTTATACCAATAGCTGCTCCGACACCATATTGGCTAATACCTATGACACTACTCGTAGAGGGGTTTGTCGGCCCGTTGGTGAATTGTGCCAATATAGAAGTCCCACTGGCACTTGAGGGATTGTGATTAACCATGAAGGCGTTACCCGTCGGGTTGGTACTCTGTATCTCAACAGTTGAGTTCTGGAAAGTAATCGGTGCAATGTCGTACATGTAGGGAATATTGAACCGCTTAACCGTCGAGCTACGGTCAGCAATAGAGGTATAAATAGAGAAGTGACGATGATCAACTGTTGAATCAGTTATATAGTTAGCACGATGTACCTGAAGGATACAATCTTTACGAGTATAATCCTCGGCATACCAGGAGATAATACCGTAGCCCCAGATGTTTGTACCGCCTAGTCCACCAGGCTTAAACAAAATCTCATTACCTAAAGATTCAGCTCCAGTTGTTGGGTTATTAGCTAATATCAGTGCAGTAGTATTATCCGTGACCCCCAGAGTTATGGCGCCAACATCACTAAGAACTGCCGTTGAGTTCTGTATTAACTTACCAGTAGTACCATCAAAACGAGCGATAGCATTGTCGGTAGATGAACCAGGGCCAGTTACTTTTAGGTCTGTATATGCCTTCGTGGCGGCATCTTGAGGATTAGTAGGATCGGTTAAGTTAATAATCTTAGTATTATTCTGATCTGTCTGCGTGGTACGCTTCATTTTCTAGCCCATAACCACAACTTTGAGCGCATTCGTAGCTGGAGCTACAGCGAAGTTAAGCCTCACTACAGTCGTGGAGAAGTTGGTTATATCACACTCTACCACTGCGTCATCAGAGGCTTGCCTGACTTGCGTAATAACTTCTTTAGTGCCTAGGGAGTGAGTTACATCTATTTGAGTAGCGGAGTTATCGCCAATGGTGAAAGTCTTCTTTACGGGGAAGTTTGCTAGGCCTTCTGGAGTAACTGCCCGAGTCGTATCAGTACGTGTCTCAGCTTCTGCCTGTGTTGCTAACTCTACAACACCCGTGGCAGAGGCGGTAGCAGCTTGTTTAATGTTACTGAAGGCAGTTGCTGCATTGGCTACATCAGATAGGTTGTTGCTACTAAGTAAGGCGCCGACTAGATTATGCTCTAACACAGTCCAGCTTGTACCAACCGAAGCTTCAGTACCGCCAGCATTATCAGCTGTGGCAATGTACATATCACCGACTTCAACATTCTTACCGCTAGCCCCACCAACTTTGCCTGCCACACTTACAACATAAGCATCACCCTTGGAAGCTGCAGGATAGTTGGGGTTAGAACTGGCGTCAGTCGAGCCTTTGAACTCGAGTAGACCAGTAACAGACGCATCCACATAGGTTTTAACAGCTTTCTGTGAAGCAATCTTTACATCAGAGTTAGCAGCTAAAGTTCCATCAGTGTCCAAGTAAGAGCTTGGCAACTTAGCATCTAATTGTGTTTGTATGGCTGAAGTTACACCGTCAGTATAATTAAGCTCTGTAACGGAGGCAGTTATACCATCGAGGGTATTCAATTCAGCAGCTGAAGCCGTTAGGTCACTAATATCGGTGACTGTTAAGGTCTCAACGGCCACTATAGGATTGGCGGGATCGGTGGCATCGACATCTATATTATTACCAGCCACTATGGTCTCCACTACACCACTACTGCCCTGTACACCAAGATCTAGCCAAGCTCCGTTAGCCCATACGTAGATAGTATCATCAGTTGTATCGTAGTAAATTTGACCCTCTATGGGTGAAGATGGGGCAGAAGCAAGAGGACCTACAACCAGGTTCTGTGCTTCGTTTTTACTAAAATTGACATTTGAGAGGATCTTCATAGCTTATTCCTTTTTAATTATAGCAGTTAGTTACATACGATCTTCCCAGTGAAAGATGATGAGAATCTGGCTATTAATTGATTGATACTTACATGTTCAACGTCGGCCTGTACTTGTTCGCCAGTACTATCAGTTATGGTAACCGCTGGATATTTAGCGAGGCTGTGTGTGACTACAACCTCATCGCTATTAGTAAAGTCTTGAACATAGTTCTTATCAGTAGCGTCGCTACCTGGTGTACCTTGAGGACCTTGCTCTCCCTGGATACCCTGGGGTCCACGACGTCCAACCTGATTAACCTGTAGATTCCTGACTATGCGTTTAACTTTGATATCACGCCTGCCCTGGCTGACTCTGATATTTCTAGTAGTTTGCTTAACAGTGATGTTAGACATCTAAGACACCCCGGGCACTTCACATATCACTAATTGGGGGAACTCGCATTCGCCGTCACAATCACTAGCGTTAGGCAATATATCTACCGTGCCGTCATCCCAAGTAATCCTCACATAGTAATCATAGGAGCCTGGGTTGATGGCAGTGTCATTGCTACTTAGATCAGCTGTAAGGCCATCAAAAGCTACAGTTGTAGTCAAGACGTCAGTTGTACCGTCTGTTGCTACGAACTCGGCTGTAGCAGCCCCTTCTTCCTCTACAGTGATGGTTAAGCGCAGGGTTTCACCTTGCTGGAGCTTGATATCTTTCATTAGCTAACCTCCGGTTCTAGAGGAGGTGTTACGTCCTTCTTCTTGGGGGGTTGCTCTGGCTGGGTAAACTTATACCTAATATCGGCTATATTGTCAGCTTGAATTATCTTAAATTGATTTGTAGCCCGGCATGACGAGTTTGAGCATTTAATCTCAGCTATTATTGTTCCGTAACTCCAACCTAAGTGCCGAGAACAGTGCTTGCAAGTTAATTCATTCTTCATAGTTAGCCTCTCTCCACTCGATAAGTGGTAATACAATTACAATTAGCATGAAGCGACGCACTATCAACATCTGTCCAGTTATTGATAAAGACTTCTCCGCCAGCTTTTACCGTCTCACCGACAGACACGAATGACTGATCAACTAAGACTTCGGTACCATCCAGCTCCTCGCAGAATGGACAGGGGTCTGATCCTGTGGTGTGCCATACTTTATAAATACTATACCCCGTTTGCTCCATTATATTGTCCATGGCATAAACAGAAGCTCGGCCCTCTGATAAGTTTATCTCCGTCCTAGCCAATCGCTGGACCCTGTACTCATTCTCTGGTCCTAAGATAACTTCACCTAGACGACTCTCAATATCAGCTTTTGGTAGACCATCTAGTATAGACTGCCCGACTACTTGTCTAATCTGTTCAGCTGTCTGTTCAGCATAGCCCGTGCCTATCTTAGCCAGATATTCCTCATAGGCTTTGCGCTGAGCTGGAGTAAATTCAAAGCGTTTTATATCTTCGGTACTTAAACCTGCTTGAATAATCAAATTCATGCCAGTATTGACCGTTCTATTGCCATAGATGACCATCAGCGGGATCATAAGGGCTAACATTTCAGCTGTGAACTCTTTATCCTCTTCCTCTGTAGTGTCGCCATAGGCCTTTTTCTTGATAGCTTGATCTATTTTCTGGATAGCTCTATCGACTTGGCGGCTCATCTGTCTACGTATTATGCGGGCTAAGTGAAACTCGTACAGCTCTTTGTCTATTTCGGATAGCTGCTTTTTCTTCGCCTTCTGTGGAGACGTGATAGCCGGAATCTCCTTAACACGCTCCAGTCTTCTATCAACATACTCTACGACCTTGGCATACATATCAAGCGGCTGTTCTGGCGTGCCTCTAGCCTCTTCTGGAGATAGCACCTCGGGCTTATCGTTATCTATAACAGGCCTCTTGCCATCAGTCCTTAGTAGCTTGTATGTAACTGGTAACTGGAATGCATCCACAATAGTATCTAGTGAGTAGCCAGACATTGTGAGGGTATTAATAAGCGTGGCCTCTATATTCTTGCTCTCGCTCTCCACTTTAGCTTCATCAGCTACAACCGGTATTTCCATATCAAAAGAGATTCCAACTCCTGCTCCTCCAGTAATGCGGTTTATCTCGTGCGTGAACTTAGACCATATCTTTAGTGTCATGGGGTACAGGGCGTATTTAACAAACACTTTCTCAGCTACCGCTACTGAGGCATAGTTAGAGTTAGATAAGTGTCCTCTGATCTCTTCTGGCACGCCATACACTGAATCTATCTTCTTATTTACGTTATCGAATAGGTCTTTTAGAGCCATATCTTTGTTGGCTGTACTGAATGGTACCCATTCGATCTGTGAATTAAGCGGTGTTCCATTCTGATCAGTAGGGCGGTGTGTATAAGTAATATTATTATTCTTACTTGCTCCTCTGTGGCGAGCCTGGAGGGTATCAACAATGTCATTGAAGTCACCTACTGTCTTAGCTGTAATAATTAACTGCCCACTCGGCACGGCTCCATTTTCGAAGAAGCCCTTTTGGTAATCGCTTATATAATCATCTATTCTAGTCCACCTGCGAGCCGCGCGTGATGGGCTGAATCCACCTGTAATATCTTCAGGGTTTATACTCTTTAGAGTTACTACTTCGTCGTCAGTCAGCGTTTCACCGTTAGACATCATGTAATCACGCTTACCGCCAACAATTCTTTCGGTGTAACCCTCCATAAAAGTAAAGCCTAGAATGCTATCTACATTGATTCTAGTGCCTTTGTGATGGACTCTCAGTCTGACCTTGTCATGTACTAAAGACGTTACAGCTAGTGCCTCCCTAAAGTCATAGGCACTCATGTCGGTGTTGGGTGTGTAAACACGATCTAATAGGTTGCTAGCCACTGGTTTGCCATTATTGTCTATGGTATAAGGCTCGGTTTGGGCAAAGCCATTAGCCAATTTAGAGATACTGGAGTAGCCGTTTTCATATTGATTGTCGTGATAAAATCCGTAAGCGCTAGAGCCGCCTATGCTCCGCCAACCGATCACATTGTTTAAATCAATATTTTCCAAGGGGTCGAAAGCTTTAGGGAATATCCACTCTCGTACCTTTTTTCTTATGTCTATCAAAGCAACATCCTGTTCTTAGAGTCTCTATTAATTATAACAGCGCACAAGCTCTATCAGCGAACGCCAGCCCATTCAACAGGTTTAACATTAAACAGCCTGTTCAGCAAGCCGAGTGCCATAACCGTATCATCGTGATAGCCATCGGGGGCTGAATATGAAAAACTCCCGTTTGCCCTCTGCTCATAAGCGAAGATGCTTAACTCGTCTAGTAAAGTCTCGATATGTGGATAATGAATGCTCATATTGTCCATAGCTACAGACAGGTTTGATACTAATTCTTGCTTAGATGCGCTGGTGAACTTGAATCCCTCCACATCTAGGCCAGCACTTATGAGATCGTCGAATATAGAATCACCTACGCCGGTGGCATCTACAATCCCCTTAACACATTTGAACTTGTTGTAGGCCGCTATGATTCTGCTTTTCTGCAATCCCCAATCTATTTGATTAAACCTTTCGTAATACACCACTTGGTTGGTATTGAGATCACCGATTAATATAACGGTAAAGTCCTGATGTTTGGCAAGGTCAGCAGCTAGGACGTACCTGCCATCTCTCGGTTCTGTGAGCAAACTACCTCGTACAAGTATATTGATATTCCTGAACACTGCCCCTGCGCCTTCTATAAACTCGGCTAACATCTCCTGTTTGAAAGCTTCCTGCGTCATAGCTCTCTGGGCTGCTTCAATCTCTTGTGGCGTCCAGAAGGGCGAATCGTAGCACGAGAATGAATAATGTGGGTTGGAATGGTACAGTTCTTTGAATTTATTATTCCCTTTTGGCGTTCCGATAATCCTGACTCTGGCTTCCTTAAGCATGGGATATAATGTATTGTCCCAAAGGTTAGCCTTCTTGAATATTAGCCCCGCCTCATTGAGTACGCCACGTGCATAGCCAAAACCTTCCATAAGTTCAGGTCTTTCAGCACTTCCGAAGTCTATATATGCTCCATTGTATAAGTGCATAACTTTGCGTTGTTTGTCCCAATGGCAATTCTCCCAATGGTTCATTTTCTTAAGCTCAGGTTCGAAATACCGATCTACGTATTTTTGTATATTACCCTGAGCTGTATCTACCCACAATGCTGGCTGACCTGGATTACTATCCATCTCCTGCAAAAGCCATGTAACGAAATTATAAGTTTTACCTGTACGCCGACCAGCCTTAATACACACAATTGGGCTTTGATCTAGATATGCAGCCTTAAGGAATGTTGGGACTGCTACTATCGGTTTCTGGTTTGTCAGCAAAGACAATGGTGGCTCCTCTTATTGGTTCATCTCCACTTGTTAGGTCTAGGCTTTCCCGGGCTTTACCGAACGAACGATTCAGTAAGCTATCAATAGCTTGATTGCTAGCGGGCTTAGTTGTCATGTAATAAAAATGCTCATCGTCATCGTCAAGTTCTTCGTCTAGATATTGCTTTATTATTTCAGGGTCTTCTATTATCTCTGTCCACCGCTTTCGGTTCTTGCCTTCACCTTCTGTCCGTATAACCATCAAATATTTTTCGCCAAGGGCTAGACTTAACTGAGCATTGAATAACCGATCCACGTTTTTATTTACACGGTCAGTAAAAGCTTTCTTGGCTACCTTCATTTCCATAGTAGCTTTATTCATAGAGCCTCTAGGTCTACCATTGTTTCTACGACCATCTTTACGCTTTGCAATAATTTCTTTTGTAGATTTAATTTCTTCATGGTCTAGCATATTCTTATTGTATCACTTTCCCGTTCTCAATACGTTCACTCCCCCACCGCTTCAACCCCTTCTGTTCGTAAGATGTTCGTACTTAACAGATCTAAAACAGCTTTTTTCGACCGACAACCCCCCTGAAGGGAAGTGGTAGCTAACACCTTAGACAAAAAAACAAGGCTATTCCCTAGTATCGATAGGGGAGTGGTCTATACGCGTGTGCAGTGTACTCATACAGTCCTCGCTTCCCACTTATTTCTAGCCTTCTCAAACAGAACTTGACGTGGAGTTGTATTGCCTAAATTAACTGATCCTTTGTCTCCAATATGGTCACACTGAATACTATGGTCTATCAGACAATCTAATCCTTGATTGCGCAAGTATAGGCAATAGTTGACATCGCAACTCAAACCAATCCTACCTACTTTGTCAAATGGCTCGAAATAATGGTTTCTGTAGGTATCTGCATTGGTTAGGGCACAATAGAATCCCCCGGCGTCTATATTCTGGACCCCGTGACTAGGCATAATTGATATAACTTCATGAGGATCTTTAATATTGTCGACTTTCCAGGCCCCCAAGTATGGTGTTTTCCTACGACCTAATTCAACACCCTCAACATATTCACACTTTTCATTATCGTTAATAATCTTTAGCATCTTATTCAGAGCATCAGGAGGATAAGTAGTATCGTCTTCTACAAGCATCACATGTTCACAGTCCTTTCCAAGATAGTGTTTGGCTTTATTGTGGATAGCTGAGATCCGGTAACGTCGGCTGTCTATGTCTTCCGCTGGAGTATCACCAAAGCTTATAACTTGGATCCGCTTGAAGTTTATAGAATCTAACCTACGATCTACGGCTTGCTCTAATGCTGCATCGCCATCCGTGATTATTATGAGTTCGGTGTCTGGGGGCTTAATTAGTTTAGCCAGGCAGCTAAAGACTGCTCGGAGGTACTCAGTTCTACTGATGGGTAGGATGAGGGTTATCATCTTGTTATAACAAATATGATTATGGCAACTGTCAATGAGGTTAGACTTATTATAAAAGACACGATTGATATTACTAATCCCATGTCCACTACTTTAATAGCTCCTCATATTTAATTCTTAGACTCTCCGCATCATATTGTTTGCCTATCTCATAGGCTCTAAGCTTGGCTTCTTTGCTAACGTCCAAGTTATCCAGTCTATCTGCAAGGCTTATGGGCTCGGCTGAATATACCTTTATTAACAGGCGCGTCATAAGCTCGGTAGATTCATATGCTTCTACAAGCCAGTCTTTAGGCAAGACTACATTATTCGGCTCTATGTCCGTCATAACCACAGGCAAGCCCGCCAGGAGGGCCTCACACATGCTAAGTGCTTGGCCCCCGTAGCGTCGTGGCAATATCAGGGCATCAAAATCAGTATATAAATCTGCTTGGTTTTCTGGGTTAGTGAAGTCGTATATAAGGCGTGGGTCTGGGTGACGTTTAACATCATGCTGGGCTTTGATTGTTATCGTAAAATCGTTGTTAGACTCCCATCCAGGATTGGCGCTTAATTCTAGCGCTTTATATAGGGATTCCAGGCCATTGCGATCTTCTGCTGCCGTTTTGCCATTCATAAACAAATATTTACGTTTGTCCTTGCGTTTTAGGTTTATCTCCCTAGCCTTTTTGAACTCATCCTCAAAAATAGGGGTTGGCAGGTACTCAGCTCCAAACTGATGCTTCATTGTCGAGTACATCCAGTACGAGGGGACTATAACTTTATCTGGTAGGGGATATAAGCTTGCGAAGGATGGCTTAAAGTAATCCCAAAACTCTGGATTAGCAACACAGATTGTTTTAACTTTCGCTTCTTTAGCAATGGTTGTAAAACGGTTATTATAAAATGTTTCGCAAGTAATTACTAGATCCAGACCACTTAAAAAGATCCTTATTTGCTCATCACTAGGAAAGCCATCTATTAAGGTACTCGGATATTGCGAGTACCATGGATACTGTTCGTTTCCATTAAACTTAGTGCTGTCTATCAGCATTACCTTATCTGGTTTTAATAATCTAGCAAGGCGTAGGGTTTGGCCTTGGCCTAGACCAGTCTTATCACACCTCGCAATAAGGCCTATTTTGGGCATACTAGTATCTTCTCCCATAGATATAACCACCCCTAGACGGCACTCCTAATATGTGGAGATTAAACACCTCTGCTAGTTTCGCCACCATAGCTCCAAATGTGTCAAGACTACACTGATCGAATTCTAATGTTATATATTTAATACGCTTGAGAGTTTCTGGTGATGCCCCAGATATAATTTGATGCTCAGCTCCTTCACAATCTAACTTTAAAACATCGCATTCAGCGATCTTATTTTCTGTAAAGATATCTTCTAAGGTTATACATTCAATTTTTGTATAACCCCCCGATCTTGGATGCTCAAATAATGAGGAATTGCCCCCCCTATTACTTATCTTTTGGCCTGATCTATCCGACCATACAGCTTTAGTGATTAGCTTTATATCTTTATCCTTGCCATTGATCTTAACATTTTGTTTAAAGTAGTTGATGTTATTTGGCTCAGGTTCATAGGCAATAACCTTTATACGAGGTTTGTCTTTTTCACGATCATCATTGAGGCTTGCAGCATACACAGAGACTGCTGCGATATTGGCCCCTATATCTATTAGTATACCCGTATCCCAGAAATCATCATCCGTGATCTGGTAAACATTCTCCACCCAAGTTTCCTTAACAACTTTATAGTCAAGATCGTGGTCGTCGCTCGGATCATCATTGCTATCTCTGCATATAAACTTATAGTCGTTTTTAGGGGTAAGTATGATCATGCTAATCCTACTTCTTTTAGGATTGTTTGGGCTCTATTAATATAGGTGTGGTCTTGGGCAGTAATCTTTTGAGCCATCGATGGTATTACTTCATATGGGTATATCTTATATACCTCAATCGTTAACAAGCTTTCTAATTGTTGCCAATTCCCCCATTGATACATAGGCATAACTGCCTCACTATATATTTCTCTTAGAGCATTTATTTGGGGCATTACCAGGACGCCACCGCGTCCTGTTGCTTCTGGCACTCTATCACTCCAATATTTTGAGTCTTCTTTCTTCAGACACAGAGAGTCACCGACTGTAACCTTTGCACTGGCATAAAAATCATTTAAGTCATCTCCTCGGCTGATCTTTGGGTCATCCCCGCCAGGGTTCTTAAAGCTCCAGCCGTTGCGCCTACACATCTCTCTGAGATTATTAAGCAACTCCTTTCGATAAGGCCAAACTTCTTCATGATAGCCATGACCATTTGATCCCACGAAAGCCACATCGCAAGCATATTCTTCACGGAACTTGCCGAAGTGACAAGCATCATGCCGGACTGCCGGTGGTAGCCAGATGTGGTTCTTGCCAAACAGTTTCCATTCCTTGTTATGATCACCATCTGCGGTAAAGATATAGGCTGTATGGAACATGGGGTTTAACCACCATTTGCGACCTTGCCGAATCGTAGGCCAAAAGGTATCTAGATGAAGAGTAGCCGTTGGGATTCCTTTATCAGCACACTTCTTAATAATTGTTAGCCATATATCTAGTGGTATAGCATTATCCCAGGTGCTGGTTATAAGCAATAGGTCAGACTCTAGGGCTACTCGCTCAATAATCGGGTAGCTCGTCTGATTCTCTTGAAGCTTTATTACCTTATGACCTAAATATTCAAAGGCCTTGCGTACATCGTTCTCTGTAGACCACTCTGGAATGAAGTTCCCGATGTAGGCGACTTTCATTTGAGCAACTCTGGCGTTTCCCATATATTGCCGATGACTTCAGAATATTCAGCCCCAAAAATCAAAAATCCACTTACAGGACACTCATCGTTATTGGAGTACATTACCCATTTAACCTGGTAAATATCAGCCTTTATCTTTTCACCTCTGTAGCGACTAACAATATCCCCCTCATAAATCTCCTTGCCGTTTCTGTCGAGGAGGCCGGTGTATTGCATCAGCGTGTGGTCATAGCTCGATACAAATTGATAGAAGTCCATAAGTACGCTCTTGCCAGTTTCCATTTCTTTGGTGATGTGATTCCACACCCGAAACTTAAATTCACGCATATAGCTCCTTAGTACGGGTAATACATTTGCATTTGTGATGCTATGAGGTATTGCCAAACAGCAAAGCCTATTATGCTCATTAGGATGCTCACAGCTACTAGGTGTTCGCCTAATTTTCTGTCTACCTTCTCGTCTTTGGTGAGCATTATAATACCTATAATGAATCCTGCTAGTGGTATTAGTACTGCTAGCAATGTATAAGTACCGTAACTTTCGTGGTCTGTGGCTTTTACGTTAATATTTTTCATCATTAATCTCCAATAAGGAACGCGCCAACCGTCAAGCTAAACGCGTTCCTTGCTAGTTTTAATAATCTTGACGGTTGTACCATGATCTCAGTCTATGTCTTTTGTACCGACTTGTCAAGTAGATAATTCTTACTGGTAGGGATCCAGGCTATACCTCGGCTACACCATTCCGACAATTCTTCTAAGTTCCTAATTTCATCAATCTCAATCATGCGCCTTATGAGATTTAACCTTCGTACCCAGTAGTGTTGCTTAGGCTCCAGGTAGAAGGTCTGGGGCAGGGAGGTCATAATGATTACTTTTTCGGGGGTTAGTATAAATGTTAGTGTTCCTTGATGATATATCTGAGATATCCCACTCTGCATATAATACGTGGTATACCATGTGAAAGAAGCTTATGCAAGCTTATATTATTTTGGCGAGGAGTCTTTCCAGCCAATTCGGTAGTTTCTTCTTGCCCTTCTTAAAATCTATGTGATTAGCCATCACAGTCTCCCCATCGTTAAGCGGTCTATTGCATTAGCGCCACCTACATAAGCCAAGCTCATTATAAGCCATTCTAATGGATCTCTGGCCGTATATAGGGCCACTAGACCGGCAATATAGCAGCTAGCGCATAAATAGCATCTAAGGGCCCCCAATATCTTTATACTACGAAGCCTGGCAAATATACCGAATGGTCCTGCCGAACTAGTCAGGATCAGGGTTAGAGAATAGGTAGCTAATACTCCGATTAAGACTTCCATTTTCTGAGCTCCTCTACTATTCCATCTTGCACTACAATAGGAAGGAGGTAATCTCTCCTAAGGCCTGCAGTCTTTAAATAGTCATCATGCTCTTGTCGTCTCTCTACATCATATTTGGTATTAAAAACCTCAATGCTGACCCCACTCTGCAATCCGTAAGCCTTAACTCTACGCACAAGGTGGCCGTTTACACCACATTCACAACCGTATATATAAATTTTAATCATACAAACCTGTGGTTACACGGCTTCCTAATGGTCTTATAGTGATGGCAAATCCTGTCCAGAAGTTGCAGGTTGTTTATATCCCTCTTGAGTTCTGGGTGGGCGCCTTTCCCAATGATGTGATCCAGGTCCAGTTTCTCACCTTCGTATGCGTCTCTAAAACAACACCTGCATGAGTTCCCATCTCTGGCTATAACAGCTGGTCTAGCGACCTTTTCAAGCCACTGCTCATACTCTATTTGCTTTTTAGATCGTCGTCTCATCGAATACCCTAACCAACTTCCTATACCTCCGCCAATTGGGCCAAAACCTCACCACAAAATGTAGAATACTATGTTTACGCTTCCAACCTGATTTAGTGAAGGCTATGAAGTCTCTCATTTCGTCCCCATCCCTGCTGCTAGAGCTAGACAGAGGACGCTTAGAGCGAAGATTACTACTGTGGGAATTTGAGAATCATTATCCCACATTTGTGAAACGTCGCTAGCCATTGGGAACATGATTCCCCCCGTGCCAATAATTATTAGGAATAGTACCCAGTTCATTTATCCCCCTTTTTACTTAATCGCTGGCGTTCGGCTTGGAGTTCTTTTATGTAATCATTAGCTGTAATCAAAAATGCGTCGTAACACTTATTCCAGTGCTTACGGAAAGGTATAACACCGCTGTTACTCCCGTCTTGATATTCTACAACTAAATTTAATTGCTCAAACCCAAATTTATTTTCCTTCTTCAAGTGCTTTACCGCCTCTATCCTAGCGTCTAGCCGGGCTTTAGTGGCGGCTTGAGCACCTGAATAAACGTCGCCGAACTTTGCTTCAACCATTCGGTAGATATTAAGTTTTTCAGAGGGGTCGTTAACCCAGTCATACTGAGTACTTATATCCAGTATGTAGTCCACTAGGTCTGATACATACACTTTCTTCTCCACACTATTCCTTTCTTCTTGGCTTGATTCTTAAAACGGTTATATAAATCTATACAGGGTTTATGGTTGCAAGGCTCATCACTATCGTCAGGGTTTGGCATCACTTTCTCCATGTTTCCCCGTCATCGTACGGATTTACCCCATTAACATATTTTAGACAGTTAGGACATTTAGAACTAGATAAGGGGTCTTGGCCTACATATCTTGGTTTTAAAGACTCTTTGTATGCTTTCCAGTTTCTACTATCTCCTCTGGACAAGGGAATCTCATCGCTACAATCACGTCTGACTAGCCATTTCTGTTGTGGCTTTAGACATTCGTCGAAAGACCAGTTACACCATTTTATCGTGTTACCCATTGCTTACATCCCTCTTTGCGCAAATTGTACGAACTAGAAACTTCAGGCTCTCCCATAAGCCTAGACGTTTATATCTTACCCTGAAGTTTACTTTCTTGCCTTGCTGTTGGTATCCGTATTCGGTTGTAACGATATGGAATCTCGACCAATAATAGTTAGATACTCTACCATCAGGTAGCTTGATGTTCTTGGAACCTACCTTAGTGAAGGTAGGGTTATAAGATTTCCACTCATCCATTGCTTACATCCTTGTCTTTAACCCAGAAATTATAAACGTACCTATGAGCCGACAGCCACATAGAGCCAAATTCTGGACCTCGTTCTTTGAGTAGCCGTTTTTGGCGTGGTAGGTCGTCCATAAAGTCAGTCATAACTTTTAGCTCCTGGTCTTTGGTAATATCGGGGCTGGGCATTTCGCCAGTCATTTCTTTGAACACTTCAAGCACATACCAATTATCAATCTCAGGCTGCCACTCTTGATAGACTGGCTTGTCCAGATAGTATTTTTTTATTAACTGAGCTTTATTCATTCCTGCCCCTTCTCTTTAATAGAAGATTGAAGCGTGGCTATTATTTCATCAAAGAGCCCTTCGTCTTCTGGTAACATGTAGTCTTTAAATCTGTCTCTAATTTTTCTAGTCTGGTCTATCCGCTGCTCTATACAATAAGCCTCTAGCTCTTGGATTAGGGCGGGCAGGTTTTGATGGAGTTGGGGTCCCAACTGATATTCTAACGGGTAACTAGCAGCGGCTTCAGCCTCGCCAATCCAGTTAGTGAGAAGGGTGTGTAGGTCTTTCACAATTTATGCACCTTCTTGTAAATAAGTATCAGCAAAACTATCGTGAAGCCATCGACAACACCTCTAATAAAATCAATGCTCACCTTACTCTCCCTTCTTTTGTAAAATACCTGATTTGAATAGTCCAATTGCCAATTTACAGACAGCATCTTCTGGAGTGTTGGCATAAGACTTGGCCTCGGGCGCACCAAAAACATACGCTAACCAATATTTATCTGGGTTTGCTTCTGGGTGATTGTCAAAGAGGCTTGTTACCGTAATGTTTCTTTGTGGTTGCGTTACATCATGCAGCTTGCATAGCAGATAGCCAAGGTCGTAGCGGATGTGCTGATACGCAGCATCTCTGCCTTCTATGTCCTCCGTGAAGAAGTAGGGAGTTTCCCACCCACTAAGCTCGTGTAGCTCTTTGCAAAGTTCTAGTGAGGCTACGCTCATAACTCTGGCTCCCTAATCATATCAACTGTTTGCCCTGCTAATTTATGGGTACAATCGTCTAAGTACTGGATCTTTCCATCCCGGATAAATGAATGGCAGCGAAAGCCATTGCGGAATTTGCCATCTTTATCAAACTTAGGGTCGGCCTTAGGGTTAGGGTCTTGCCAAACTAGATATGATGGTGAGAACGTGGGCTTCTCTAGGTCACCATTAAACTCCCATTGAACGGTTGAACTAGTATTTATTTCGTGATGCTCCTCGCAACCAGGGCACCAAAACGTAAAGCCACCTCCTGTGACGGAGTAAAGAACTTTGGTCATAGCTTCTCCTTCTTTACTGGAGTTGGTTTGAGGGTGTCAAGTCTATGAAGTACCCCTTTCAGAACTTGCATCGTGGCGTTATTGTCCTGCACTAAATCCCTCACAACACTAATTAGGTACGGATGCTCATTAAGATTTCCCGGCATTGTTTGTGACCTTTTATCCGCAATCCATTTATCAAACCATTCTTTAAGCTCTGCAATATTCATATCGTATATTGCGTCACCCATTGCTCCCTCCAATCCAAGCCTTTAATGCCTCTTTGCACTGAATAACAGCCGCCGCTCCATCCAGGTTGTTAGCCGCCATGAATCCAGCATGTTGCTCATCCAAGATGGAGGCTATTGCAGCAGCAATTTGGGCTATGCCCTTATCGGAGAGTTTGAAGTAGTTTTTAGATGAATCGACTGCCATAAATGCAGTGCCCCTTAGCTCCATCTCACTTAACGTAGGTGCTTTAGTGGTCATTTCTTTACTCCGTATAGCTCATCTATGGCTGCTTTCATTTGGTCTACTGTCTGATTGTGTATGCGTCCGTGGGTAGTCTTGGCCGCCTCATTAGTGAACTTCTCAGGCAACGTGGCGATTACTTCCTCGTAACTCTTTAATACAGGCTTGTCAGTCATGCCGTTACTCCTTTCTTGGCTTGATACCTAGTCTTAGCTCTATCAGATGAACATTGTTTACAGCTTCTTTCTTCGTAGCCACGTCTGTTCTGTATATAGCTGTTCTCGTCTGTCAGCTCGTGGCCTTTCTTGCACCAACCCTTATTCGGGTTCAAGGCACTACGCAAGCCTCGTCTAGTGTTCTCTTTGCTCGTCACCAACTCTAAGTGTTCAGGATTAACACAGTTACGGACACGGCATAAGTGGTCTACTTGTAACCCCTCTGGTATTTTGCCTTGAAGCTTCTCTATAATGTATCGGTGGGCAGAATGTAATTTCCAATTCGCCATGATAATTCCATAGCCGTGATTACTCTTAGCCCCTTTCCATAACCAACAAGTATCAGTTATTTCGACTTTAGGCATAAAGCGTGGGTTCTCTGCGTTCAGTATTTCTATAGCGTTCATTTGTCTAGCCCGTAAAGTTTGTTAATTGCCTTGGTCACATCTTTAATAGCCAGAGCGTAACCCTCTAGTTTGCACTCAAGAGGGTCTGTAGTCCCCTTATTAACTCCAGGTGGTTCTGGTAGTACAGCAATAGTGGCTGCGTGGAGGGCTTGGAGGGCTTCCTTGACGCTAGGATGAGTCAGTCGTTCGTGCATCAACTCTGCACCATTAGCCATTACTAAGTCGTCTAGTATCTCGTTAGGCTTACTCATTTCAGAAGCTCCTTATTCTCGTAATATTTCTTGTTTCGAGTTTTGTTGTGGCATGTCATACAAAGCGTCCTTCCGTTGCTAATTTCATACCTAAGTTCTTTATGAGTACTCCATCTAAGGATATGGTCTGCCTCGATGTTACCCGTCGTTCCACACCAGACACATGTAAAGTTATCCCTAGTAAATACTGCCTTTTGCCAAATCTTATACGCTTTGTTGCCTCGACCACGTTGAGTTTCTCTGGTGATTCCGCCCTTCCAGCTGTTGTGCTCTTCTGGCCCAAAACGCTCCTCTCGAAATCGTGCATAGCAAGCTGTAGAGCAGAAGTGTCTTCGCTTCTTGGCGTAGGTACTAGGAGAGCAGTATCTTTCGGAACCGCAGTAGTCACAATTATAGGAAAAGTGAAGACTGTTAGCTTGTCCGATTCTTCTTTTAGTTTCTTCACTATGCTTATGTCCTTTCTGGAAACCTTTAATTCCCTTTGGCATTGTCTAAAAGTTCAGGGTTAGTATAAATGTTGCCGATGACTTCACCCTTGAAGGCGTGGAACATCTCTAGTATTTCACCAGTGTGCTTGTTATCTTGCTCGATGGCTACGAGATTAAAGCTTGCATATGCACCAGTCCACTGGACAAGGTACTGGCAGCCATCGCAAAACCATAGGTCATCTTCATAGATCTCTTTGCCGTTTTTGTCGTGGAGGCCGGTGAATTGCATAATTTTTGTCCGATAAGACACGTTTTTGGGTGGTTTCTCTCCATCATCATAGATATCACCAAAAAAATCTACAGACAGCTTGATATCGCCAGGATAGTACATTCTCTCTTCAACTGAGTCCCACGCTCTAAATTTAATTTCTCTCATCTCTGAACCTCCACTTGCTCCCTAGGTATCGGCTCTATCATGTGGTTAATCACTTCGTAACCAACATACAGGGCTGCTATCGCTCCCACAATGAAGCAGATGGTACCAAGTACCAGTTTGTCTATAAAATGGTTCTGGGGCCTTCTAGATGGGTCTGAGTAATAGGTTTTCATGACCAGGCCTTATAGACAATGGGTTCTTTAGTTGGTGATTTTGTGAACTTGCCATTGGCCCCGCGACTAACAACCTGAATTTCATGCTTGATGCCATTAATAAAGAACTCCGTAAAGAATTTCCTAGTATCAAGTGAGTCTATGGATTCCATCAGAGCTTTCTTCACAAAGTGGTCAACTAAGTCATCGTCCCCCTCAATGTCAAGAGCTATTGCTTCTTTGCCATTAACTGATAATTTAAAAGTTTTCTTCATCCTAGCTAACCGCCGTGTAGATTAAGATTGTAAGGGCTGTAGACCAGAACAGTATCCCCCAGGCATCTTCGCTAATATTCAGGCGGCTCATAGATAACTCCTTTAGGTGTCTTTTTGTAGTATTTAATTAATAACATGTTGAATAGAGCCGTTTGGTGTTTTTCCTGGGCGAATCTGGGGCGCACAGGCTTACGAACCCTAGTGGTGAATTTACCAGTTTCTTTATCCATTAATTCTCCCTTTATTTATTAGTAAGACACATAGTGCTAGTAGAAATATCATTCGCTTGCAGCTAGTGGTTAAATCTAGCGTTTCTGCTTGGGAGTCTCAACCCGCCCCTGCACCTCAAGTAACCAACTCTATGGTTCAACCGTGTTTTCACGAACCACCTTTTAGATGTAGTCTCTATTTCTACTAGCATCATATGCCCTACTTGCTTAACAGCGTGGTCGGGCACCCTATAAGCGCCGAGTAGAGCAGTCGTTTTTGCTCAGCCTCGCTTCCCAATCCATAGACTGTCGGTGGGTCGCATGCCCAAGGTGCCCGAATCTACCGTTAAGCGTTAACTGGCCAAGAGCTGGTAGTAAGACGAGGATTTGCACCTCGCATGAAAGGGTACATCTTACTGCACACCCATCACTATTGATTGTGTCGAGCCTAGGACTCTTAGCGTCTACCTATTCCGCCACTTACTACCAGCTCTTGAGGGCCGCTCAACAATCGAAGTTGAGTATCAGCTACCTGCCAGCCCAAACTAGTAAGTAGGAGAGGGGCGGCATGTACGGGAGGGAGTGGCTAGTCCCCAATTAGTTCCTTGCCAGGACGACCTCAACTACCCCACACTACCCACTAGTATTTTAGCCAGTTAACTTTGAGTTGTTAATTCTTATCTAGGGGTTGCCAGCGATAAAGCTGGACTTAGAATTATTTAACTGCCTTAAAGTACTCTTTCTCAAATTGGTAAAGTACTTTCTTAAGCTTTTGCTCTACCTTAGCTAAGGGATTATCCTTACGCTCCATAAGAGCAAGTCTATTCATCATATCGTCGTTTAGCGTGATGGTGAGTTTGCTGAATGCCCCCTCTGTTACTAGAACATCTCTATTTGCCATGACTGTCTCCTTTATTAGTGACAATCCCTAGATAAGTTGTTAATAAGAGAAGTTAAGCGCCTGCTACCACTTTGGGTGCATATTTCCCAAGGCGCTGCTTGTTCTCTTTTAGTGTGCCACCCTTGAGCTGTATCAAAGGTATGGCTACATTGTACCGTCATTAGTACAGGCATGTCAAGCATTGATTATTATGTTTCTGTGTACAACTCACAGTAACTTGAATTGCTTCCCGGTGTTACGCTTGGGAGTAGCTAATTCTTTAAACCATTCTTGGTCGCTCCACTGTCTCTGGTATTGAGTATTCAGCCAGTTATTCAGTTGCGAGTCTTGGGCATACCAGTGGCGATTGCATAGATACTTTCTAGACAGAAAGTCGGTCACGTACCCAACACTGGCTTGGCCGCAGAAACATCTAGTCGTTGAAGGGGTCATCGGTAAGCTCCGTGATCTTAGTTTTGTCGAAATTAAGCAAAATTTCATTGTCCTCAAAATCATAGCCACGGTTACGATTCTTCTTTATTGACACTTCGATTTTATCTGGCATAGCCTGTTTTCGGTTTACCATCAATACTATGTCGGCGTCCTGGGCGATGTAACTAGAGCCCCGCAAATCGTCTATGTTCACTCCCTCACCTTTGCGTGTATGAGAAATGACTATAATCGGTATCTGGTGATTATGAGCATTCTTCTGAAATTCTTTTGTAATACGCCCCAGATCCTCGGCTACATTATCCAGCTCCCTGGTGAAGTGGTGTAGGTGGTCAATAATAACCAGCTCGGCCTGTAGTTCTTTTTTAGCATTCGCGATTAAACCATCAACACTACGCCAATCGAACTCCTCGCTTCTTTGGTACGCCAAGAGTGCCGCGTGATCTTCGAACTCATCATCAACATACAACATGCGGCTTGTGAGTTGTGGGCGGGTCATCTCCATAGTTATAAAAACAACTCTGTGCCCCTGTTTGAGAATATTCGCGGCCACATTGACTGCTAGTGAGGTCTTACCATTGCTGGTGGCTCCGCCTATAACTATTAATTCTCCATCTACGAAACCTTTCGTTAGTCGGTCAAGACTAGACAAGCCTGACGACAAGCCTTGCATCTTCCCCCAATTTTTGCGTAGTTCTTTGGCCTCTTCGATATAGTCTGTTGCCAACGTCAACTCATACTTAGCACGAAAAATTTCAGCATCGCTAGCCAGTTGTTTCATTAATTCACCATCGAATCTTTGGCGGTCCTCTGGGTCGAGTTTGTTAACCGCCTCTACTAGCCAACTAATATTCTTAGTCATATATCCCCCTCTTTGCTTTTTGGTACCGCTCATTATGGAGATCTAAGAGACGCCCCTGATCAATAATTACCTCTAAAAATAATTCGCAACTCTGACATTTCGTAGATGGCTCAAGTTCACGACAGCCTGTTTTATCTTTATGATTTTCGTAGGCTTCTCTGAACTCCGCAATTAAGTATTTCTGGTCGTTAATCTGTTTAATACACCAGTTTATGTATTGTTCTGGGGTCTCGGTGAGCAGCTTCATGCTACACCCCTTTGCTTCGCCAATTTGTCCAAGAGACTCTCTTTCATCGGTGGTGCTTCCATCAGCTCAATTATCTTTGGCCAATGATCGGCTAGATCCACTGGTTTTGCTATGCGTACCTGGTACTCTTTGGGTTTGAGGCTCAAGGCGAACTCCGCCACCTGATTTACTTTGTCAACCCCGTGGCTTTCTAGCAGCCCCACTATAGCCTCAAGGTGGATTGTGTTTAGGAAACTGCCGCCGGTGTGTTCAGTAAACAGCTGGCAAATGTCCTTGGCTTGGGCCAGCAGGTTTTTGCTCTTCTTTTTTTGTGGTTTAAAAAAGGTTTGAAAGCTCTCCCCTTCTTTATTCTCTGTAGCTATATTCTTGTTAGAGTGTTCCCGCTGTTGTTCCTTTGTTGTTACCGCGTTGTTACCCAATGTGTTACTGGGCGCTTGATAAGTAGCCCATTTACAGATGTATATGGTGGTAAATCTGTTGTTACTGACTAGTGTTACCATTTCGGCTTTTTCCAAACGCTTTAGTGCCTTATATAGTGTTACCGGTTTTAAGTTACAGAGGGAAGAAAGCTGAAACCGCCCACCCGAAAAAGTGCCTGATGTTTTATCCACAACTCTTAGTAAATCTAAGAATAAAAGCCTTGCTGTATTGTCTTTCATCAAGAACTCATTATTGTCTATTTTACGGTAAAGCTTTACCCACCCGTTGCTCATTTTTGTTTCGCCTTTTTCTCAAGGTACTTGAAATAAGCTTTACCTAGTTTTGTTTTTGGCAAGATTATTTTTATTGGTGTCATAGAACGTAAAAAGCCCCTTTCGGGGCTACTTACGTGATAAACAAGCTAAGACTATATTAGCACATCTAAAACGTGGGTCAAGCCCCATTAATGTATCTGGAGCCTCGATAAATGCTTGTTTATCAAGACTACATTTACCATACTCCCCATAAGCATTTTGGTCAATATGGGCTATATAGCGTTTATAGTCACTGCCGTAACACTAGACTAAGGTTAAAGGCCCAGCCTGAGGGTTCACTGCTTGAAACAGGGAGGCAGACTGGGCAATTACATTTTATCACGAATGTCTTGACATTATTAAGCATTGTCGGTACAATGTATATGTAGCATAAAAGAAGGGGTTCACTGCTATGAATATACCAATTAAATACATCAAAACTAACTACGGGATACACTTCGTCAGGAGTGGTATTCTAGGCCTCAGGATGTGGCTCTACGATAGAGACGCGCTGTGGTACAGAACCGTGGGTAAATATTGTCCACATTTAAATTACAACAATAGTGAGTGCTTGGATTGCGCTCTAGTATTGGAGAGTAGCGATGAGTAAGCAAAAAGTTTGGGATGTAGTCGCGCCAAGGGATGAATGGGAGAGGAAATATTGCCACCTCGAATACCTAAGGATTGGATTATTAAGAAAACTAGCTAAGACCATTGAGGTGAAGTAATGAATGACTTAGACGAACTGATACTAACTGACCAACAAAAAGAAACCATCGCAGATCTCAAAATACAGGCCATGCTGTTCGGAATGGACATTGACCTTGAGACCCTCAGCTTAGTACCAAAGACCCGTCAGGAAGCCTCTACGTGGCTCACACGATGGAAAGAAAAGGTAGCTGAAAGTGATAGGCCGCAGACTTTGGGACTGGAGGATGTAGATTATGAATGACGAAGAAAAACAGGTAGCAAGAGTCCAGACCTTTAATATCAAGCCGAGCCTTACCGCTACTAAAAAGCTTGTAAATGAGCTAATGAGATATGTCGAGGACAATAAACTAGTAGTCAATATCGCCGGTAAGAAATACCTGCAGGTTGAGGCTTGGCAGTTCACCGGTTCACAACTAAATCTGACAGCTATTGTTACTGATATACAAGACGTGTCTACGACCACATCAGTAGCAGGCAAGCCCACTGGAGTTATCCCCAAATACAAGGCCACAGTTGAGGTTATCCACAATCCAACCGGTCAGTTAGTGTCGAGGGGTTTTGCCCTGTGCTCAAAAGCCGAGAGTAAAAAATCTGGCTTTGATGAGTACGCAGTTGCCTCTATGGCCCAAACTAGAGCCATTGGGAAAGCGTACCGTAATATCTTGGCTTGGCTACCTAAACTTGCAGGGTACGAGGGTACGCCAGCCGAGGAGATTAGTGATACCGTTAAAGAGGCTATGGAAACTGATCTGATGAAATACAAGCAGGACGTTCTAGCCAAGTTCAAAGAAAAGGGTGTAACCAAAGCCACCAAAATGATAGAAATAATTAACCGCTCTGTAGGCAAAGACACTATTGATAGTCAGGATGATGCCTTTGCAGTGATAGCAGAGCTTGATAAAGAAGATGTGGAGTCAGGCGATGAGTAAGAAGTATATTAACTACTCATATGGACAAGGTAAACGTTGTCCATTTTGCAATAAACCGATCACTAACTACTCTACTACTTGCAAAAAGCACTCCACGGGCAGAAATGTTTTTAAGAAAGGTGAAGGTCATCCATTATGGAAAGGGAACGAGGTTGGCTACTATGCACTACATAGCTGGATTGAAAGACAGTTAGGTAAGCCGCAAGAATGTGCAAACTGTGGCTCAACTGAACCCAGGAAATATGAGTGGGCCAATAAAAGTGGCCAGTACTTAAGAGAGATTAGTGACTGGCTTAGATTGTGTACTCCGTGTCATAGAAAGTATGACAATAGCCGAAAAAGGAGTTTAGCAAATGAAGCCCGATAAAACGCTGGACGAGCTCTTAAAGCTAATTCACAAAAATGTACGAGAGGCTTATACACTGCTTCAGACACAAGACGCAAGTTCCCTATCCACGATTGCTAGCACCTTGGCTATGCAGAATTTCAGCCTTAGCTACTACATTGCCGAGCATGAGTTTGATAGTAAAAGTCTAGAGGCTGAATACAAAAGACAGTGTGCCATTACCTACATGCAGGAGCGCGAGGGCGGGGCTACAGAAAAGAATGCAGACGCCAAGGCCCGTATTAAGTGGGCAGACCTACAAAAGGAGTACCTCACTGCCAACAAGGCTTATAGACTATCGAAAAGCTGTCACGATGACGTTGAAAACTTAATAGATATAGGGAGGTCAAGAATAGGTATATTACGCCGAGAGATTGACTCTAGTAATAATCAATAAGGGAGGGTGTATGAACAGTGTCAAACAAATCGAGAGAAGAATACTAAAGAGATATAAGCGGGCTGTAGATGATGATAAACTACTAACTCTAAAAGTATGGGAAGCTTATGGGTTGTATCTCACCACTGACCAGAAGAGGAAGTTTATGCAGATCCCAGCTATGGATATAATAACCAGGCGGAGGCGCGAGCTAAAGATTGAGTTCCCCTTCAGCCCCGAAGAAGAGAAGCGTCGCTTTAAGCACTTTATCGGCTTCCGGGATGAGTTCTCAGTTTTTACCGATCCACAACTCCGATATGCTCTTGAACAAGAAGATCTTCCTTTTGAGCCACCATCTAAGAGCCGGTGGTTTAACAAATTAAAGAGGAATAAGGATGCGCTATAGTGATTACACCCCTCCATCAAGAGGAGAAGTTCTAAGAGCTACTATGATTAAAAGGTTTGGCAGCGAAGAAGCCTGGAAAGAATGGATGCGTGAGATCGCCGCTAAAGGAGGCAGGCAAACTTACGAATCCAGCCAGCTAAACAAGGTTAATTTTAAGGCTAATCGTGAGCTCACCGCTCGGGTTGGGCGAATCGGCGGGACTATCTCACGCAGAAGGAAAAAGGCCAAGTGAGCGATCTATAAAGTGCGGTGAGCTAGAGCGCTCGGGGAAGTCTTGAGCGCTCTGTTTATTTAATATATAATTAAAGCTTTGGAGGTAATAACGGCAACCTGTTGAACTATCCCGCCGACCGATGACATTAGCCAAATACAACATAGACTACCTTGATTTAGAGAGTGCCAAGAACAAGCACACTCGGTTCTTTTTTCATAAGGAATGGATAGGCAGAGCTCCGAGGTTATCTAAGGATAATATTAGAGCAGCCAGAGCCTCGCTTTATAAATTCATCTGTCAACCGTTTATGGTGGCGATGATTATTAGATTAATAAAATAGTGGGTTGACTGGTAGAGTATTTTACTTAAGCAGCCGAAACTAAAATAACTACGCTTCCTATTCTACTTAAGTAACATACTAATAAAAATAGACCACCAAGGGTTCAACTTCTCGGTGGTCTATCTAATATTACCAGATTATTGATTTTCTGGCTTTTGGTCAGGTCGGTTAGGCTGTGCCGGTGTGTTTGGTTGGTTAGGTTGACCGTTGCCTTTGTTCTCGTCTTGCATATCTCACTCCTATTTAGTTTGCACTAGGAGCTTAACAGATAGGACCCTGGCCAGCTGTGAATTATTTTACTGAACTACGCTACAGAATCCGGTACAGGCTCAGGCTGTCTAGGGAATGGTAGAACATTGCTAGCGGGTATCTGGAGCTTATCTAGAGCTCGTTCTCTAGCTAACATCACTGCGTGCTCATAGCAGTCCAAAACCCGCCTCGTATGCTCCTGTGCATCCACAGAGCCATTGTAATAATCGAGGTAACGGCCTGAGGCTTCTATTAGTTCGTTGTTAATTTCACCACCCATATTAGTAGTATACGCCTACTAGGGGAGGGCAGTAGTTAACCTCTGGACTGTACCCAGTTCAGTAACCAAGACAATACAACGGCACCTACTAGGGCCCAAATAAGTGATTGAATATCAAACTGTAGTGCTGACCTGTCTGTGTCTGTCAGCAATTGAGATACCCAACCACCGATAAATGCACCTATGATTCCAACTACTATATTGCCAACGATTCCTTGTCGCGCATCACGGTCAGTAAGCAGTGAAGCTAACCAACCTATAAGTCCTCCGAGCAATATGGTTATTAGTATCCCCATTGGTTCCTCCTTATTTATTGTTCTAACACTTTGCTTGGTGCTGGCGTACTCTTATTACCAACTGCACCCACAACCTTAATGGCACCACATGCAGCAAAGCCAGCCGTGATTCCTTCTACCATATCTAAGTCGGGGTAGTAGTGAAAAGCTCCAAATAGGGCACCTACCACGACAGCGGTTACTATAGTAGCTACTACCCAATAATCTTTTGCCCGAACACGGTTAATCAATTCCGTTATACCGGCGATTATTAGGCCGAGGAGTATATATTTTGAGAAGTCCATAATTATTTTCCTTTAAAGTTAGTTGGTAATGGTTCGTCTATAGGTTGAAGATTAGGGTTAACGGTTGTGGGCGGTGTAGTCTTATCGATACATAGTCCATCCCTTAACTCCTTACCTTCCGGTAGGACAAGTTGTAGACCGTCTATATTGGGGCAGATGTCCACCGGAGGCTTGGGTGCATTTTCTTCACACCACTTATCGCCATCTTTCGTAGGTTGGCCGTTGTCTTTGACAGGGCCGTTATACGGGTAATCTCTGACGTGCCCGTCGTGAGAATGGTTATTATCGGCTATTGAGATAGCCTCCCATGGATTGCTTTCACTGCTCGTAGCGTGACAGATATTATGCTTAGGCTGTTGCCCGCCATCGTTGCCGTGGGCTACGACCACTCCACTCATGATTAGTAATAGAGATATTAGTAGGAGAAACTTTCTCATGCTTGCACCTCTCTAGTTACCCAGAAACTTATCTAAAGCTTTATCGAGCTCTTCGGCCTTAGCCTTTAGCTCTGTCTGGTCTTGGCCACTGGAAGCCTGATTGTATTTATCCACGACAGCCGTATGCTGGGGAGCTCTGAGTAGATTGCCTAACATCTTAGCGTCTAAGGGCTGGTTAATGATTGATTTCATAGCGTCGCCTCCATCCTGTTTAGGGTCAGGCCACAGAAAGAACCCGGCTAAGAGATGGGCTGCTATATTCTCATCGACTATTGTTGGCATATTGCCTCCTTGATTATTCTTATAATACTCTACTGGGTCAATAGATTGTCCTGGTCCTGCGATTTTTCTGACTTCATGATGAGTATGAATACCAGTAGCTAAACCTGTCATGCCCAGGACACCTATTTGCTGGCCTTCGGTCACTCGTTTTCCAATCATCATCATCTGGTTAGCAAAGTGGCCAAAATAATAGAACATACCGCTATCGCCCTTAAGGATAACAAAATTGCCCTCTAGGGTGGCTACATATCCAGCATTAACTACGGTCGCATTCTCGGGGGCGAAACATAGCACTCCTTGTTTACCAGCAGGCAAGGGAGCTATATCGATACCTAAATGTTGCGGAGAGAAATAAGTCGTAATCTTCCAGTCTGTATTCTCTCTACCGTTTAATGGGAATCTCATAGTTCTATTATACCCCTAACTATTGAACGCCAGTATTAAACCAACAATAGTCGCTATACCACCGAGGCCACCCAACAAAAGCCCCCAGCCCTTATCTAGTCCCGCGCTCTTTCCGTCAGTCCGGTTCATTCTATCAGCCAAGATATTGACTTTTTCTTCTAGGGCTTTGTGCTGTGCATTATATTCTGGTATGCGAAGAAAGGTAGTAGTCTGGTCGGAGAGAGTTTGCCTGAATTCATTAACCGCGTCAAAGCGTTTCTCGCTGGCTGTCTCGGCTTTTGCCACCGCCTCCTTTGCGGCAGCTAGTGCCGCAGCAACCGCTTTCTCTTGACTCACAAGAGCGGCTTGTATGGCCTTGTCATTATCAGAAAACCGTTGGTCAACATATATTTTCCACGACACTACATCTTCACTCATTGCTATAATGGCCCACTCTTACAGGCTTTGCTATCTCTCTCGATGATACGCCAGTTATCGTCACCGACATATCGATATTCATAGTTATCGTTGTCTGGGTTGCATCGGAACTCTACCTCTCGGCCATCTTGCCCAGGCTCTCCCTGCTCACCTTGAGGGCCTTGAGGTCCAGTTGCGCCCGTTGCACCAGGAGGACCCTGAATACTACTTCCAGTATTTCCTATGTTGCCTTGGTCACCCTTATCGCCTTTAGGGCCAGGGAAACCCTGAGGACCTTGCGGTCCCGTATCTCCCTTGTCACCTTTAAGACCAGCCGGGCCTTCACGAGTTTTGATGTTGGCTATCTGACTATTAAATTGGTCTCGGAGCCTGGCTTCTATTCCCTCTCGATTGTGCACTAGGTAGTAGAGGGTATAGCCGGTCAGCAATAGCAAAGCTGTGGCAAGTGCGATTGCTAGTAGGGTGAGTTTCTTTTGCTTCATTATGGCCGTAGGTTCACTATTAGTATAGCTTGTCCGACAATCATTAGAAATAAAGCACCAATTAACCCCCAGAGGGTCTTATTGCGTCTTAAAAGGGGCCGGTATTCAGCATTGATGTCTTTAACGGCTTCTTCTAACTTTTCTTTAAAATACGTTTTAGTAGCTTCTAGCTGAGCTAAAGTAACCAAACCAGAGGTCTGATTGAGAATCGTTTTGAGCTGAAGGCCCATTGAATCCAGTTTAGCGTCCAGCATCTGGAGCTGGTATACTTTGGCCGCTTGTTCTAATTCTGACTGAGTCTTACCGGCCATATCATGCAAAGGCTTCAAAGGTTATAGGGTAACTACTATTAGCAGCTGTAAAGTTGAGAGTAAAGCCGTAATCCCCACCGCCATTATTGTCAAAAGATACCCAGCTAGCTTTAATAATCTCGGTAATAGAACCGCTAACCCTAGCCAAGTGGCTGACACAACGGTCATTGAAATAGCGCGTTCGAGCGCCCGTAGTATCTTGAAAAATAGAGTGAGCTTTGTTCAAGGTACCATCAGTGAAGCCTGTAGAGAGCATGACAGTAGTCTCGTTAGTGCCCGAACGACTACTGATAGTAAATCTTAAGTAACTCGGTAAAAAAGTTAAGCCTCCCACTGATACGTTACCAGTGGTACCTTGTGAAAACGAACCTACTGCAAATGACATTTTGTCCTCCTTTATTTTATAAACTTCCTAAGCAGCTTCATAACTCCCGGTTACAATCATGATGTCTGTATTGGCCCAGGTATGCGGTGTGGTTGCGTTGACATCATTCATATTAGCGCCCGATACGGGTGTTACGGTAGTCGTTGAAGCATATCTAAGATTTCCAGGGAAGAAAGCCGTACCAGTGTCTTTATAGCGACAAGTGCTAAGTATGATGTCATCAGTGTCGGTCAAAGCTGCCGCCGTCACTGGTAGACTCACTGTAACAACACCCGTAAATGCACCAGTTACGTTCAATCGTGCCTTGAAGTATACCGTCTTGCCTATTTTGATGTACTTTGCGTAAGCAGTAGTGCCAGGGGCATTAGTCCATGTAGGAGTCCAAGTCTGCCACGCCCAAGTAGTACCCGCACCAGTTGACAATTTCTCTGGGGTAATGGCAGATGTAGCTATTCCCGAGCCGTCAGCTAGAGACTCTACGTTCTCTACAATATCATTCAGACTAGCCGCCGGTAGTTGGTCAAAAGGCGTAAAACTCATTCCTGGATTTGGCAGTGGTGACATTAATTATTCTCCTATAGTCCTATTATTATTATAACAAGTGTTAGTTAGCAGTCTCTTGTAGTAGATAGTATCTCCAGTTAGTGGTTCCTATGTCAGTGATTGGAGTCAGTGCTGATCGATTTTCGACAGTGAAGTAGATGTTCATAGCATCGATACTATAATTGTAAATGATCCCCGGATAATAAGTTGCCCCCACTTTAATAGGTACTACGATGGGAGCAGGATAATATCGATTAGCAGCAAGATAGGTGGATCCGGTCCCATTCAGATAAATGATGGCTGCTGGTATATATCCTAGACTATGGGGTACGGTTAGAGTATCCGTAGCATCTTGTGCTAAGGATGAAATTACCTTACTAGCAGTACCGGAGGCAACAATCTTAAATACATTCTGGCTGCTATTAAATATAAGTTGGGCGTCAGTGGCGTCAGTGGCGTCAAAGCCAGGCTTAGCGATTTTCATACTAAAGTCTTCATCCATAGAATTTATGAGCAACCTGATTTTATCGTTTGAGTCTCGCCCTACAATACGGTTATTATCTTGCTCAAAAGCTAGTTTTCCGTTAAGGCTGCTCTGGCTTTGTTGCCCTGTCCTGGTTATTTCCATGATAAACTCCTTTTATTAAACATAAAGCACATCCGTACCATCTAGCTCTGAGACATCCAGTGTGAAGAAGTCATATATAGTAGTCTTTCTGAGTCTTAGGCGTTGTGTAAACTTGCCTTCAGAGACTATATTTACCTCTCTACGGATCACATAAGGCCCGCTATAACCATCTATATCTAGCTGAACTACATCCGATATTTGAAGGGCACTATTGCCCTTTACCTCGACATCTATAAGGCTACCAAGATCCTTATATTCTCTAAGCAAAGTCTCTACCCTCGTTACGGCCATCTCCTGTGTCTGAATATAAGGATTATCTATCTCGTAGACGCGTTCCTCGAACTTATCTATAGATTCTTGATCTTTGTCTGAAGCGGTTATAGTCTCAGTCACCTTTGCTGGGGTTCCCCATAGGTTAATCTGCACTAAGTAAAGCGTGGATAAACCTGTATTTGTGAATACCATCTTCGCCGATTTCCCAAAGGCATCAAAAGAAGTTAAGTCAATATCACTAGATGGATCCTCGCCACTCTCGTCTACTGCACTGATAAAGAATGAGTCTTGCACCTCAGATGGGGAGAAGGACGGCTCGTTAAGGCTAGTTACCGGGTCCGGAAGCTCGGCCCATACAGTAGTCGAAGCTCCTGCCGCCAGTATGGTTACTTGGCTACTACTCCACACACTCTGCAGAGTCTGAACCTCTCTGATATCAGCTTTCACCTTAACGCTATTTATAATACTTTGTTCATCGCTGACAGAGTAATCGATAATATTGGACTTATCAAAAGAGTAAACTATATCAGTATTTAGGTAAGGGTAATACACGTTCTTAAAACGAATAAGTCCGAGTTCATCCATGTACAGGCTGCCTATCTCTGCCTCAATCAGATCTTCTACTACTGATCCAAATTGATCCCCACGCTCTGTATAGAAAAAAGGTATGACGTTTTGTCCGACGTCCAGTACATATTGATCGGAGGTGAGTCCCATAATGCCGAACAGATAAGCTAAAATCTCATCCGTTGTTACATTTTGCAGCAGAACTGTCTCGGTAATATCTCTATCGTAGAGAAAACTCATGAAGTCGATAATATGAAAAGTTGCGGTTCGCGAAGCCTTATCTATCTCTGGCACAGACTCACTTAGTCCCACTAGCTGCTGAAGGGGCTCATCTCCAAAGCCTACTCCTAGACGGAAGGGACGGCGCGGTAGAATGTATTGATCAATAGGGCTACCACTGTTAGGCGTAAAATACCCATCATAGTTATTAAGCGTCACATCGCCATAAGCTTGAACAATAGAGTATGGTTCTGTCTCTTCTCTAGTAACTTCTAGGCTGATAGTTCGGTCAGTTAAGGGCTGGTAGGCATAGATATCCCAAGCGGTAATTGGATTATCATCAAGAGAACTTAGTATATCTGGCCCATCGAGCAATGATTGGTCTAGTGTAAAAAACACCACATCAACATCAAATGCTTTGTCAAAGGATGCTCTTGTATTCCAGGCGATCGGGCGCACAGAAGATTGAGCCAGCACGTCAAATTGAGGAGTGCGGGCTTGCATTAACTAACCTCAGGCAGTGGGTTAGTTTCTCGAAAGCCAATCTGTACTCCCATCACATCACCACAATGGTTCCAAATGCTCTTCTCATTAATAGTCATCCGGACAGGTACGTTGTTCAAACTGTAGTATGGAATTGATAGTAAAGGGTAAGAGTAATCCGTAAACTGGGCATTATAATATTCCCTTATGGCACCATATTCGGTTTGTGTCAGGCTATCCCATTTTAAGGACCACTGGTTAAAGTCATTATCAACAAAATCAGTGTAAATAGTATTATCCAGCGTTATTACGTCAACCGCATTCTCTAGATTCCTATTAATGAAGTCCAGTTCTATAGGAGGCAGTTGTAACGTGCCACTGTTGTTTGTTAGAGTTGCGATTATCATTAGATTGCTCCCTCTCCGATAGGGCTAAGATGTTTAGCTCGCAACTCCTCATTAACTCTCTGTATTAGGCTACGTGCAATGTCTCGCTCATCGGTCCTAGATCTCGACATAATCCCTGACATATTTACACTAACAGTCACATTACTCTGATTACTTGTCATCGCTGAGTCTATCTCGTGATTAGGTATAATTTGAGCTCCTCTTGGTAAGTTCACTATCTCTGGCCCTTGCTCCCCTACCCAGGTGGGGCCACCGCGCCAGAAGTTTGTACCCATAGCATTGCCTGGAAGCCCAGCATTGTACGCCTTAAGCCGTCTATCATACTCAGCCTGAGTTATGCGTCCTTCGCGCTTAGCCTTTCCAAGAGAGGCTATAAAGTCAGCTCTACTATCACCGAATGAGTTAATAGAATCATTCATTGCACTAAGTTCCTTTTGTAATGCTTTACCTGCGTTGTAGACTTCCCATATAGCAGCCAAAGCCGCTGCGATTGCGATAGCTGGCATTACCATTGGGGTGGAGACTAGGGCGCTCAAACCTTGGTAAGCTGTGGTTGCGCCTCCAATGACTGACTTAAAAGTAGACAAAGCTCCCTCTAGTAACATTGCTGTCTTAATAGCTCCAAATACACCCACAACAGCCCATAGGATAGGTTCATTATTAGTCAGGAATACAAAGAGATCTCCAGCCCACTTTATTAGATTTTGGACTACAGGCCATATGATATCAAAGGCATTCTTCAGTGCTGGCAATAGAGTGTTGGTAACATAATTAGCAGCTTTCGGTAAGTTGACTTCCATCCAGGCCGTTAAGTTCTTAAGCCATAGTTGGAACTTATCAGAAGCTACAAAATCTGACATTTTTTGAGCTAAAGGCGTAAACCCTTTGACTAAGGCGCCGCCGATTGCCTCTTGTACATCGTTAAAGCTATTCTTAAGTTTTGCCAGGGAGCCAGAAAACGTACCACCAGCAGCTTCAGCAGATCCGCCGAATTCTCTCTGTAACTCTTGTAGGATAACTTTCTGCGCACCAGCAGTATCGCCAACTCCAACCATTTGTTGAATCAGATCTTTCTGGCTCTCTGTCAATCGCACCCCGACTCTCTGCAAAGCAGTAGCCCCTAATACTGGATCTTGCAGAGCCTTACCAACCTGAATTGAGGTACTCTGAAGATCTTGCCCCATTGCTGTAGACATATCTAATACGGCTCTTGTAGTGTCGGGGAATACGTCTTTACCGATGTTAGTAAAGGTAAGAAGCATATTCTCAGCTGATCGTATAGACTCATCACTATATTTAGTCTGCTTTTGTAATGATGTAGCCAAATCTGTTACTACCTTTGCGGTCACTCCAGCTACTTGATTTGTTGATTTAAGTACCGCTTCAGTCTGAGCAATAGCATCTTGGCTTTCGGAGAAAGCCTTTACGGTCGCTTCACCAAAATGAATGATTTCTCGTACAGCAAGAACGGAAAATAATATTTGCCCGAATCTTTTCAATGCAGCGGACGCTTTACTAGTCCCATGCTCCGTATGATCAGCTATACTATCACCTGTTCTTTTGGCTATAGCGTCAGCGTCCTTGGAGTCTCTCTTGAGTTGATCCGTTAGAATACGAGCATCATAGCTGATAACGCCGACCGATGCAGAGCCTAACATATTATTGTGCCGTTCGCATATCTTTTATGTAATACTTCATAAGATTTTCAAATCTGCCCTTTTTCGTAGAGTTGCCTGCTAAAGTAGCAACTGCCTGATCATAAACGTGGCTACTATGGACCTTTCTAGCACCCTCCACAAACATGCGAACTTGTTCAAGAGTAATAACATCATTAAAGACGTCTCTAATTGCTTCCCAGCCGTAGTAATAACCGAGCTCAGCAAGACCTGCCCACTCCTTTGTTATTAAAGCTGCTCGTTCTTGCTCACGTCTAGCCGCTTTCTCCTTATGCTCAGGAGTCATTAAATCTAATAAATTAGCTGACTTCTGGGGTTCCATTCTCGGCCTCTTTAAAGATTTGACTAAGCAAAACACTTACTTCGCCGTCGCTTAAAGAAGCTACTAGGGCGCGCGACTTGCTCTGGTCCCCACCGTCATCAAATAAGCTAACAAATATATTGCTTAGTTTTTTGCTAATCTCATCGGCTTCTTGGCTTTGGGCTTCGGGCAATTCACCATTGTTGGACTTCTCGGTATCTGAAAGCTGTTTCAATCGCCTCATATATTGGGATATATCTAGTTGCTCAAGGTTACCCAATCGCCTTACTGTATAGGGATGCCCGTCAATCAAGACATGCTTGCGGGTTTTTAATTGGCTGGTTTTTAGTTCTAACAAAAGAGACTCCTATTTACCTACTCTTATTTTAGCAAATAGGGGTTGCGATATCTGTTAGCTTACTTCAGTGGTTTGATCTTCAGCGTTATAGAAACTATCTTGAGTCAAGTTGCCTGTGCCCATACGAGCTACGTTGCCGTCATCATCGGGTTGGGCAAAGATCGTGACTTCAATTGTTAAGTCATCGGTTGCGTTGTAAGTCGCATTGAAGTTCAGTTGGGCTAGACCATTGTAGATATGTATATCGTTATTGTCTAACGGTTCGCAAGTAAAATGAATATTAACCGGTCCTGCATCAGATGTGACACAGGTATCTGAGTTAAAGACTACATTACCCGTCTCTTGTTCTCCTGAAGGGGCATTGTATCGTGCAGGGAAGATGTTCTTCAGATAGTCCATTGATGGTAAGTACATGGTGAACATCACCTGGGCTGTCTCTAGGACTCCGCTCGGCTTAGTAAATGTACCGCCTAGCGTTGTGCGCTCGCGAGTACCCTCGGTTATTTCGACGGACACTTCAGAAAGCAGTGACGACGGAATGGTGATCCCGTTGATCGCTACTTCTGCTGGGCCTCCAAGTACGGTAGGGTTCATATATTTTATCTCCTTATTTAATTATAAAGCCTCACAGCGTACTGCTGCTAGGCCTTTTCGTAAATTACTTCTGCCCCTAAACGGTATATGACCCTATCGTTCTCGTCTAAGCCGAGGTTCTCGATATTATCCATGGCCGTTATGCGGGCTCTTTTGTATTCTCTATTACTCACTCCAGGGACAGCCGGTAAGGTACACAGATCATCATAGTTATCTGAGAAGAATGTCCTAATCTTATCTAGTATATCCATCCCAGTTAAATCAGATGATCCTCGACTGTACAAATCAAATCTCTGTACACACCTGCGCCTGCCATACGTTGCCTCACCACCCCTAGAGAATATAGCTATGCCTGATTTGTCTAGGGGTAACTTCTCAAAGAAAAGATCAGTATCTATAGCCGTACCGAATCCATTGTTTCTAAGGTACTCCAGCAAATGCAAGGTTACCATTAAAGACTCCCCAGATACCGTCTAATGTTACGTGACGTTGAATCTCCGGCATTCTCCAAATAGCGTAGTGAGCTCGGGGTCTTTTTGTTTTCGTAGTGTCGTCGTTTAGCATAGGGTACTGAGCCACCACCAAAGATGACCTTGTAATGGGCTTTGCCCTCTCGGCTTATCCTGCCGCTATTCACTAGCGCGCGTGAGGCTTTAGGGGCTAGGGTTGAGGCAACTCGATGTATATCTGTAGCCATCTCCAGCACCACAAGATCTAGCTTCCTTTCGGTATCGGCTTCCCACTTGTCTATGTGAGAGGTAAATCTGAAGTTTCCCATAGCTTCTCTCTCTTTAATGTGACGGCATAGAACTCTAATGTACCTGTGTCGAAGTCATAGCCTTCGACCTGATTCTCTATGCGATACACAGCTGGCTCGTGGTTGTCTTTCTCTACTCGGATGGCATGACCTACTAGATTGCCACCAACAGCAGCTACAAATGGCTCTGTAGGCCTTATATGGATGGTTGATGTTGAACCAAACGACTCCATATTGTCAACCTGAACCATGCCATCCCTAAGTTTCACAATGCCATTAGCAGAGTACTCATTCACGATTGCATTACCGCCAGAGCCACCATTAAGTTCCAGGAAAGTGTAATCAGTAGTTGCGAATAGATCGAAGATCATCATATCCCCAAGCTACTGCACCATGGCGGATTATGCCTTGGTGACATTGACTGTATCTATTGATAGTCGAACTGTTAGCAGTTATGAACTCGTCATAGGTAGCACCATCTTTGTAGGTAACAGTAAAATCTTCTATTTTCTTAGACTTAACAGTGTTATCTGCAGTCTGTTCCACACTGCCCTGATTGAACAACTGAGCCAGAAGTAGCTGTAGGTCCGTAGGTAGGGGGTTAAACCCCCAGTCAGCGTCTACAACTATCTTCTGTCCACTACGTCTTGTGTCAAATTCAATGGCGTTATACCACGAGCCGTTCAGGCTATCATTCTGCTTAATAGTGTAATCACCTTCATCAACCTCATCTCCATCTATAGTGACAGAGTTTAATTCAGTGAAGGGATCAACGTAGACAGTCCGATAACCTGAACGTGACTCATAGGTACGTTCACCATCTTTTCGGCACAAATCTACACAGAGCAGTTCTTGAAGACGCTGCACCGCAATTTTAAGGTAAAGATCGAAATTCGCACTCTCGGCGCTAGTCAGGGAGCGATTAAGTAGCTTGGCAAGTTGTGCTTCAGTTAACATCTCTCACTCCCTATTGATTAGCTTACTGCTGGTACGAAGTCGAGTAGTACAAATGAACTATTGCGAACTGGCTTACCCGCAATGTCACAGGCAGCACGCAAGGCGCTAGCATCTGACGTAAACAGGTTAAGACTGCCCACAGTGGCTTCTTGGCTGAATAGAGTCTCAAGGCCACCGATGGTAACTAGTTCGTAGTCGGTAAAGTCGCCCATGACTACCACACCATTGGTAACTTCTTGGGAGATACGGACATTAAAGGTACCCAAGGCGCCAGCAGATACCTGATCGCCAACAACTTTGAATACATTGTTGCCTGTGGTATCCACAGTTGTAGCTAACATGCCCCATGTCTGACGGCTTGTAACCATAGTTAGGGTATTATCGCTGTCAATGTGTCCATAGGCCCGGCCTAAACCGTCTTGAATCTTAGCAGCTGTAAAGTCTGCGACATTTACCACACGGTCACCGGCTGCGACCAGGATAGGTACAAGGCCGGTAGGTGCGAATACATCACCACCACCAGTAGTAACACCAGCGAAGCTTAAGATAATCTTGTCTTCGAGCTTGGCGTACTCACGGGCAATGTATTGGATGATTGATTGGTAAACAGCCAACGGAGTTCGCTTAGCCATACCGTCGTACCAAGCCACGATCAGAGCGTGTTCCTTTGGTTCGATAGACAGATGTGACCAGGTTGGCTTATCCTCTTGCTTAACTTCCTCGGCACCGACAGGCTGGAACCCGTTACCGGCAGTCTGGATGATTTGTTTCCAAGTCTCAGCTCCAGTAATATCAATACGCCTAACTAATTGTCCAACGCGGCCAACATTAGTGTATTCCTGCAAGATGTCCGTTGAGACTACTTCAGTCTGGAAAAGACCTGAGGCGTCGGAGAATCCGATAGCTTTTTTCTTCAGATCACGATCTTCACTAGTATCGGCTTGATATGCTTTTTCGTTTAACTCTGCTAGGGTGGCTCGATCACCAGCCTGCAAAGCTAAGAACTGCTTAACGAACAAAATACGCTGTTCGTTCTTGCTCATCTTGAGCTCCTTTTTAACTGGAGTAGGAGTAACTTCTGGGACATCTTTAACTTGTTTTGCGATTACTGAATTCACGGGAGTTTCCTTCGGTTTAGGTGTTACTGTTTTTGGTGCTGGATCTGCAGGTGGGTCAGCTGGTGCTGGCGCAGGATCTGCAGGAGGCGTATCGCCCTCAGCCGCATCGATCTCATCTTGCAACTTCTTAGCTGCAAGCTTCTTCTCTTTCAATTCTGCTTCTGTCATTGAATTACCTTTCTTAACGCTCTTACTGACCTCTAAGACTCGTGCATCGCGGTTTGCGCCTTTGAAGACCATAGAAAGCTCAACCATTTCCGCGTCGTAAATAACGCCATCTACAGTATAAGAATTCGCATAGTCAAAAGTTCCACTAAAGCTGTTGCCAAGATGCCCCTCTTTTGCAAGAGTATGAGCTTCTATTCCGCGGCTTAGTGTGGTGAACCCGACGACTGTCTCAAGTTCATTGTCTGCATTTATAAACATGGATCGGACTGAACCGAGTTGTTTTTCGACTTCCCATTTATGATCTAACAGAAATGGTAGGTCTATAACATCAGCT
>JGI24033J26618_1000006_pt1 | contig 38944 bp, 26 predicted proteins | sample KBSMisM7withPhiX_FD_26618 | JGI IMG/M metagenome (IMG submission 26618)
CTGCGAGAGGAAGAGGGTGGCGAGGAAGTTGCGTTTCTGGCGCTCGCGGAGCTCGTTGATGCCGGCGTCGTCGGTCGGGCCCTCGACGCCGCAATTCCAGCTCTCGTTGTCGTTGGCGCCGTCGGCGTTGTTCTCGCCGTTGGCCTCGTTGTGTTTTTCGTTGTAACTGACGAGGTCGTGCAGGGTGAAGCCGTCGTGGGCGGTGATGAAGTTGATGCTGGCGGAGGGCAGGCGGCCGCTGTGTTCGTAGAGGTCGGCGCTGCCGCCGAGGCGGGTGGCGATTTCGCCGTGCATGCCCATGTCGCCCTTCCAATATTTGCGGACGCTGTCGCGGTATTTGCCGTTCCACTCGGTCCAGTTGACGGGGAATTTTCCGACCTGGTAGCCGCCGTCGCCGAGGTCCCAGGGCTCCGCGATGAGCTTCACGCCGGCGAGGGTGGGGTCCTGGTAAATCGTGTCGAAGAAGGCGCTTAGCTGGTTCACCTCGTGGAGTTCGCGGGCGAGGGCGCTGGCGAGATCGAAGCGGAAGCCATCGACGTGCATGTCGGTGACCCAGTAGCGGAGGCTGTCCATGAGGAGCTGCAGGCTGTGCGGGTGCTGCATATTGAGAGTGTTCCCGCAGCCGGTGAAATCCATGTAGTAGCGGCCCTTGCCTTTGACGATGCGGTAATAGGCGAGGTTGTCGATGCCGCGGAAGGAGAGGGTGGGGCCGCAGTGGTTGCCCTCGGCGGTGTGATTGTAAACGACGTCGAGGATGACCTCGATGCCGGCGCGGTGGAGGCTTTTTACCATCTCGCGAAATTCGCGCACGGCATCGGCCGGGTGGCCGCGGGACGCGGCGTAGGCGCGCTGCGGGGCGAAGAAGCCGAGCGTGTTGTAGCCCCAATAATTATGCAGGCCCTTCTCCTGGAGGGTGCGGTCGTCGGTAAAATACTGGATCGGCAGCAGCTCGATGGCGGTGATGCCGAGCTTCGTGAGATGGTCGATGATGGCGGGGGAACCAATGGCCGCGTAGGTGCCGCGCATTTCCTCGGGCACGTCGGGATGGCGCATGGTGAGGCCCTTCACGTGGGCCTCGTAGATGACGGTGTGGTGCCACGCGGTGCCGGGCGCCTGGTCGCCGCCCCAGTCGAACTCCGGGTCCGTCACGATGCCCAGCGGTGCGAAGGGCGCGCTGTCGCGCTCGTCGAACGAAAGATCCGCCTCCTCGTGGCCGATGGTGTAGCCGAAGAGCGCGTCGTCCCAGGTGATGTCGCGGCCGATGGCCTTCGCGTAGGGATCGAGCAGGAGCTTGTTCGCGTTGAAGCGCAGGCCGTCCTCCGGTTCGTAGGGGCCGTGAACCCGGTAGCCGTAGAGCTGGCCGGGGCCGATGTCGGGCAGATAGATGTGCCAGACGCCATTCGTGCGTTCGCGCAGGCGGATGCGTTTTGCCTCGGTGGCGTCCTGGCTTTTATCAAACAGGCAGAGTTCCACTCCCTCGGCGCCTTCGGAGAAGATCGCGAAGTTGGTGCCCTTGCCATCGTAGGTAGCGCCTTGCGGAAACGGCGACCCCGCGATGTAGTCGTCCTCGAGAGAAGGAACGGCGCCACCCAGGGCCTCCAGATTTGCGGGCGCTTCGGTCATACGGAAACATACGCGGCAAAGCCTGATGGCGGACATCGGGAAATTCCCCGACGTCGCTTCCGAGGGAATTTAACGTGGCGTCCGGGCGGTGATTCCGCGAGGGTTCGGCGTGGCATCACCAAACTACTCAGGCGAGAAGCGCCGGAAAGACCTCGCGAAGCAGGCCAAGAAAAAGGAAAAGCTCGCGCGCAAGCTGGAGAAGAAAAACGCTCCGCCGAGTTCTTCCTCCGACGTGTCGGCGACGGAAAATTCGTAGCGGGACTTTACGCTCTTGCGATCACGCCGCGGATGATTTCCTCGGCGGCCTCCAATTTTGCCAGCAACGTCACGCGGTGCAGCGAGCGCTCGGTCGCGCCCGGGGCGTGCGGATCGATGTCCTCGGCCTGGGCGGACGCAATGATTTCCGCGCGGATTTCGTCGGCGATTTTTTGGAGGTGGGTGACGTTCATGGCTTGGCGGCTTCCCGCACGATGGGGGCGACCTGTGTGCCGAGGAGTTCGATCGCGCGCCGCGTGGCGGCGTGGGTGAGCGCGGCGACGCTCATCTGGACGGTGAGGCGCGAGATGCCGCCCAGCGTTTCGCTGAGGGCGAGGATTTTGGCGGCGACCGTTTGAGCATCGCCGACGAGCAAGGCGCCCCCAGGGCCGCGGCCGGCGTCGAATTGTGCCCGCGTCGTGGGCGGCCAGCCGCGTTCCCGGCCGATCTCGGTGAACGTGCGGGCGTAGCCGGGAAAAAATTCGTCGGCGGCCTGGTCGATGGTTTCGGCGATGTGTCCGAGTGAGTGGATGCCGACTTGCAGACGCTCCGGCGGATGGCCGGCCTTGCGTCCCGCCTCGCGGTAGAGATCGATGAGCGGGCGGAAGCGAACGGGTTGCCCGCCAATGATGGCGACCATGAGCGGCAGGCCGAGCGAGCCGGCGCGGACGAACGACTCCGGCGTGCCGCCGACGCCGAGCCAGACGGGCAGGGGATTTTGCAGCGGGCGGGGATAGACGCCCTGACCGTCGAGCGCGGCGCGATGCCGGCCGGACCATTGGACGTTCGTGCTCTCGCGGAGCTTGAGGAGCAGGTCGAGCTTCTCGGTGAAGAGCGATTCGTAATCCCGCAGATCGAGGCCGAAGAGCGGGTAGGCCTCGATGAACGAGCCGCGGCCGACGACGATCTCCGCCCGACCGTGCGAGAGCAGGTCGAGCGTGGCGAATTGCTGGAAGACGCGAACGGGGTCCGCCGCGCTGAGCACCGTCACCGCGCTGGTGAGCCGGATTTGCCGCGTGCGCGCCGCCGCCGCCGCGAGGATGACGGCGGGCGCGGAGTCGAGGAAGTCGTGCCGGTGATGCTCGCCGATGCCGAAGACGTCGAGGCCGACGCGGTCCGCGATCTCGATTTCCTCGAGGAGATTTGCGAGACGTTCCTCCGCCGTGATGAGGTGCCCGGTGACGGGATCCGGGACGATGGCAGCGAAACTGTCGAGGCCGATTTGCATGGTGCGCCCTCCATACGTCCTCCGCCCGGCTGAATCCAGTCCTCAGCGCGCGGGCCGGATCGAAACGGGATTGGATTTACTGGCCCATGTATTCGGTCGGGCCTTCGGCCTCGCCGCCGGCGTTGTCGAGGAGCGCCTGGAGGAACTTTGTTCGCTCCTGCACCATGTAGAGATTATAGAACAGGCCGCCCTTGCTGTATTCGTAGCGCGCGGCGAAGAGGGCGACGTTGGCGTCGCGATCCTTGAGCCAGGCCTTTTGCGCGCTCACGAGGAGCGCCTTCTGCGCCGGATCGTCAATCGAGCCGAGCAGCTTTTTGTAAACCTGGTTGAGCTTCGCGTCGGCGGCATTGAATTCCGCGCCGGCGGCGCTGGCGTGGAGGGAACCGATGGAGGTGGCGGCGAGGAGCAGGAGGAGGGTGGCGAGGAGGGATTTCATGGAGGGGGGAGGGGCGGGAGAGAAAATATCAGGCAGTGGGGATTTTTTACAGGTGTTTCGTCCCAAAGCGATCCGGTTTGGTCACATTCCCGTTGCCGATTGCCGACTATCGCTAACAATCACGCGTGGGCTGCATTATATTTTCCGCCGAGGAGGATGCACCTTTCCCGACGGATCCCGTGGTGCCTTTCCGAACGAAGCAATGAAGTGGCGGCTTTTCAATCTGGGGTGGGTGCTCCTTGCCTTGGGCATCCTTGCCGGTTTGGTTTTTCTTAGCCTGACCGCAAATCTCCGCCCGCGGTCGCACCCATTTTCCGTGGCCGCTGCTCGACCAGCCGCGACGCCCGGCCCGGGTGTCGCCTCGGCAGGTCCCACCGCAACGCCGACGCGGTCTGCTCCAGCGACGACGACTTCGGGCGCTCCGGCGGACGTTTCGCCGAGCGCGACGGCGACGATTCCATTTTCTTCGGGCGCGATTTCTCAAAATGCGGCAACCATCGCCGACGCGCTGACGCCAGGCGTGGATTTGAGTGATCCGTCGCGGCGGGCGGCGGCGGTGGAGCGGGTGCGCGCGGTGGAGACCCGAAAAAAGGCCGCGGCGGTGGCGCGGGCGAAGCAGCTCGGCATTCCCGAACGGATCGAGCGACCCGATGGCACGGTGGTCGAGCTGATGGGATTCGACGGCGACAAGCCGATCTATTTCCTGACGCACAACGCGAACGCCGCCATTTCGACGGGGGCAAATCTCATGCCGGCCGCGCCGTATTCCGTGACCGGCACCGGCATCACGATCGGCGAGTGGGACGCCGGCGGCGTGCGGACGACGCACCAGGAATTCGGCGGGCGCGTGACGATCCGGGATGGCGCGTCGCTCGTTGATCACTCGACGCACGTCGGCGGCACGCTCGCGGCCGCGGGCGTGGTCGCAGCCGCGAAGGGCATGGCGCCGTCCGCGAACGTCGATTCCTACGAATGGAACAGCGACAAGGCGGAGATGACCGCGCGCGGGGCCTCGTATCCCGGCGAGGCGGGGATGCTGCCTCTCTCGAACCAATCCTACGGCGAGGTGACGGGCTGGTATTACACGGGCCTCTCCTCGCCGATGTGGGCGTGGTATGGCACCGGCACGACGACCACCGGGACGGACGGCGACTTCGGCAAATACGAGACGAACTGCCGCGACACCGACGCGCTGGCGGTGAGTCTGCCGTATTTCCTGATGTTCCGCAGCGCGGGCAATGATCGCGGAGACAACCCCTCCGCCGGCGACGCCGTCTCGCTCTCGACGAGCACGAGCAGCGGCAGCGTGGTGACCTACGATCCTGGGCAGCATCCCGCCGGCGACGGCAGCTATCGCGGCGGTTACGACACGATCAGCTTCGACGCGGGAGCGAAGGACATCGTGACGGTGGGCGCGGTGAACGATGCCGTGAGCGGCGGCGTGCGCTCGGCGGCGGCGGGCACGATGACGTCGTTTTCCTCGTGGGGTCCGACCGACGACGGTCGCATCAAGCCGGACATCGTCGCCAACGGCGCCGGTCTTTATTCGACGCTCTCGACGAGCGACACGGCCTACGGCACCTACAGCGGCACGAGCATGGCCTCGCCGAACGCGGCGGGTTCCGCGGCGTTGCTCGTCGGCTATTTTGACAAACTCTTTCCCGGCCAGGCGATGCGCGCCAGCACGCTCAAGGCGCTGCTCATTCACACGGCGGACGATCTCGGCGCGGCGGGGCCGGATTACCAATCCGGCTGGGGCCTCATCAACGTGAAGGCCGCGGCCGATGTGATCAAGGCCTACAAAACCAGCCCGGGCACGCACGAAATCGTGGAGGATCAGGTGACGACGAGCGTCATCTCGCGCAGCTACCCGTTCACCTGGGATGGCGTGAGTCCGATTCGCGCGACGCTGTCCTGGATCGATCCCGCCGGCACCGCGACGACGAGCGCGGATTCGCGCACCGCCCGCCTCGTGAACAATCTCGACCTCGCCATCACCGATCCCAACAACGCCGCGCACCAACCCTACGTGATGCCCTACGTCGGAGATTGGACCGCGGCGAAGCTCTCCGCCGTGGCGACCACCGGAAAAAACAACGTCGATAACGTCGAGCAGGTTTACCTCGCCGCGCCGCCCGCGGCCGGAGTTTACACGGCGGTCGTGACCTTTTCCGGCACACTGACGACCAGTGCGCAGCGGTTCTCCCTCGTCATCACGGGCGGCACGAGCACGGCAACTGCGGCAGCGCCGACGGTCACCGCGATCACGCCGAATTCCGGCTCCTCCGGCACGACGGTGGCGACGATCACCGGTGGAAATTTTGCGCTCGGCGCGACCGTCAAACTCACGCGGACGGGACAAGCCGACGTGGCGGCGAGCGGGGTGGAGGTGGTTTCCGACACGATCAAATGCCGCTTCGCGCTGGATGGTCTGGCGGCCGGGCAATGGAACGTCGTCGTCACGAATCCTGACGGACAGAGCGCGACGCTCGCGAATGTCTTCACCATCGCGAGCGCATTGTGGAGCGAGAATTTTGAAGGCGGCGGCGTCGGCTGGACGCACAGCGCGAGCGTGGGCTCGACCACCAATTGGGCGCTCGGCACGACGCAAAGCCATTCCACGAGCCACGCGATGGCGGGCGTGGCGCCGGCCACGCGGAACGTGGACGACCTTTACGCGCCGGCGATCAACATTCCCGTCGGGGCCGCGAACCTGCGCCTGACCTTCTGGCACTATTACGCGTTCTCCTCGACGCGCGCCGGCGGCACGCTCGAATTCTCGCTCGATGGCGGGACGACGTGGTTCGACGTGACGTCGGCCTCATCGGGCGCGGCGTTTGCGACCGGCGGCTACACCGGCACGCTGGCCTTCACGGGTTCGTCGCAGACGCGCAATCCGCTGGCCGGCCAGAGCGCCTGGACGGGCAACAATTCCGGCTTCACCCAAGCCGCGGTGGACATCACCGACGCCGCGAAATATGCCGGCAAGACGTTGCGCATCCGCTGGCGGTTGTCCACGGGGCAAACGCAGACCTCCAATCGCTGGTATGTCGATGACGTCGCGCTGGCGGGCTCCGTGCCGGCGCAAAATCTTGCACCAAGCATCACCACCGCGGCCTTCGCAACGCCGACGACCGTGACGGGCAGCACGGCGCAGTTGCAGGTGGCGGCCACCGACGACGGGGGCGAGGCCGGCCTCACCTATACGTGGACCGCGAGCGGCGAATTCGGCACGTCGGTGCAATTCAGCGAGAACGGAACTCACGCGGCGAGCGCGACGACGGCGACGTTTGCGAAGGCCGGCGCTTACACGATCGCCGTGACGGTGCGCGACGCGGAGGGGCTCACCGCGACGAGCGAGACCAGCGTGACGGTGGCGCAGACCGGCACGCAACTCACGCTCACACCGACCAGCGCGACGCTCGCGAAGGGCGGGACGCAGGCGTTCAGCGCCCAGGCATTCGATCAATTCGGCGTGGCGATGGTGACGCCGCCGACCTTTGTCTGGAGCACCGATGGCGGCTCCATCGATGCGAGCGGGCTCTTCACCGCGGGCGCGACGACCGGGAATTTCACCGTCAGCGTGGCCTTGGGCGTCCTGAGCGAATCGGCGGACGTCACGATCACCGGCGAGCGGCTGGAAACGTGGCGCGCCGCGCATTTTTCGGCCGGCGAAGCCAGCGGGAACGCGCAGGATTTCGACGGCGACGGTCTGTCGAACCTCGTCGAATACGCGCTCGGGAGCGATCCGCGCGTGATCAACGCCAGCCCGGCGGTGACGCTCGAGAGTGGCTATCTCACGATGAATTTTTCGCGGCCGCGCGCGCTGCCCGACGTTTCGTATGCGGCGGAGGTTTCCAGCGATCTCGTTTCGTGGACGACGCTGCCGCTGGAGATCGTGACCGATGGCGAAGTCCAGGCGATGCGTGCGCGGGATACGATGCCGAGCGACGGCGCGAGCCGGCGTTTCCTGCGCCTGCGGGTGACGCCGGTCGTGCCGTGAGGACTTAACGGACGATGCCGCGCTTGGTGGCCTCGACGAAGGCGAGGAGCGTCTGGATTTGCTCGTTCGCGGGAAGCGTCTCGCGAATTTTTTCCAGGGCTTGCTTCACGTTGAGATTCTCGCGGTAGATGATGCGGTAGGCCTCGCGCAGGCTGCGGATGGCCTCGGGCTCGAAGCCGCGGCGCTCCATGCCGACCTGGTTGATGCCGCGAATCTCGGCCGGCATGCCGTCGGCGATCATGTAGGGCGGCACGTCCTGCACGATCTTGGTGCAGCCGCCGATGATGGCGTGCTGGCCGATGCGGCAGAATTGGTGGACGCCGGAGAGGCCGCCGATGACGGCGTGGTCCTCGACGATCACGTGGCCGGCGAGGGTGCCGTTGTTCGAGAAGATGACGTGGTCGCCGACGGTGCAGTCGTGCGCGATGTGGGAGTAGGCGAGGAAGTTGCCGTGGCTGCCGATCACGGTCTTCGAGCCAGGCGCGGTGCCGCGGTTCACGGTGCAGAATTCGCGGAAGCTGTTGTGGTCGCCGATTTCGAGGTAGGTGGGCTCGCCCTCGTATTTGAGATCCTGCGTGCGCTGGCCGATGGAGCTGTGCGGGAAGAACGTGTTGCCATCGCCGATCCTGGTAGGGCCGGCGATGCTGACGTGATTATGGATCACGCAATTCGCGCCGATCACGACGTCCGCGCCGATCACCGCGTAAGCGCCGATGCAGGTGCCGGGTCCGATTTGCGCGGTGGGGTCGATGACGACGGTGGGATGGATCATTTGCGGAAGTTGATGGTTGATCGTTGAGAGTTGATGGGGAGTTGCGGCCGCGAGTCGATTGCCTATCAACAATCAACTCTCATCCATCAACTATTTATCGACGATTCCGAAGAGGAGGACGCCTTCGCTGACGACTTCGCCGTTCACGAGGCATTTGCAGGCGGCTTTGCCGAGGCGTTTTTTCACGCTCAGCATGTTGACGTGGATGAAGATCGTGTCGCCGGGGACGACGGGTTTGCGGAACTTCACTTCGTCGGCGCTCATGAAGTAACCGATCTTGCCGTGGTTCTCGGGGATGCGCATCACGACGATGCTGGCGGCCTGGGCCATGGCCTCGATCTGGAGCACGCCGGGCATGACGGGATGGCCCGGGAAATGGCCCTGGAAGAACGGCTCGTTGATCGTGACGGATTTCGTGCCGATGCAGCCTTTCTCGTCCACCTCGATGATGCGGTCGATGAGGAGGAAGGGGAAGCGGTGCGGGAGGATCGTCATGATCTGGTTAATGTCCAGAACGCCGGCGCCGGCGGGCATGGGCGCGCGCGGCACGGTCGCGGAAACTTCGTTGCTGCGTTTGACGATGGCGCGGGAGAGTTCGGCGTTCGGGCCGTGGCCGGGCTTCACGGCGATGATGTGGCCCTTGAGGCGGCGGCCGGCGAGGGCGAGGTCGCCGACGATATCGAGGATCTTGTGCCGGACGAATTCGTCGGGGAAGCGGAGCGGCTCCTTGCTGAGGACGGATTCGCCGCGGGCGACGATGGCGTTCTCGAGGCTGCCGCCGCGGATGAGGCCCTTGTCCATGAGGGGCTTCACGTCTTCGTAGAAAACGAAGGTGCGGGCGGGCGCGATTTCCTTTTCGTAATACTCCGGTGTGATCTCGCAGCTGAGGTATTGCGTGAAGCGGCCGTCGGGACCGACCTGCGTGCAGGAGATGCGGAATTTGTCGTCGGGGATGATCGTGAGGAGCGAGCCGTCCTTGGTCTCGATGTGGATCGGCTCCGTGGGCGCGAAGGCGACGCGGGCGGCGTCCTGAACGACGATGCCGGCCTGTTTGATCGTCTGAACGTAGGCGGCGGCGCTGCCATCGCCGATGGGCGGCTCGTTGGCGTCCATCTCGATGAGGGCGTTATCGACGCCAAGACCGGCGAGGGCGGAGAGGACGTGCTCGACGGTGTGGATCTTCGCGTTGCCCTCGACGAGGGTGGTGGCGCGCTCGACGGTGCGCACGTGGGAGACGTGGGCCTCGATCAGCGGCTCATCGGGCAAGTCCTTGCGGCGGAACTTGTAGCCATGGCCGGGAGGCGCGGGATGAAGCGTGAGGGTGACCTGTTCGCCGGTATGGAGCGAGGTGCCGGTGAGGCTGGCCGAGGATGCGAGGGTGCGTTGTTTTTCCACAAAAAATTCTTCCTGAACGGCGGGGGAGTGCCCGGTGGGCGCGCCGCTACGATGCCGAAGCGGAGGATTCTTTGTGCCCGAGCAGGATGAGGTCGAGATATTTTTGGTTGCCGTCGCGGAGACGGTTCACGAGCGAGCGCCCGATCGCGGCGAGCAAATGGATGGCGGCGGAGGGTTGGACGCCGGCCAGCACGCCGACGACCATGCGCGTGATGCGCAGGACCTGGGTCTCCTCGATGGCATCGACGGTCGCCGAGCGCGGGCCGTCATCGACGAGGGAAAGCTCGCCGAAAAAGTCGCCGCTGTGCAGGGTGGCGAGCTCAATCTCACGCGCGCCGGCCAGGCTGTGGACGCGCACGCTGCCGCGCAGGATGACATACATGCAGAGGCCGTTTTCGTGCTCGGTGACGATGCGTTCGCCGGGCTGGTAAACCTGAAAATCCGAGAGGCTGAGGAGCGTGGCGAGCTCGTCTTCCTTGAATCCGGCGAAGAGCTTGAACTTCGAGAGGTTCTCGCTCTGGGAGTCGAGACTTGGGTCGTTGGACTTGGTGGTTTCAGGCATGGGATAGTTTGCCGTCGAGCAGCCGGATGCGCCTCGGAGCGAGGTCGGCGACCGCTTCGCTGTGGGTGACGACTACCATCGTGGTGAGATTTTGGGAAGCGATCTTTGCCAGCGCGTCCATCACGCGGTCGGCGTTTGCGCTGTCGAGATTGCCGGTCGGTTCGTCGGCGAGAAGCAGGGCGGGATCGTGGACGAGGGCTCGGGCGATGGCGGCGCGCTGCATCTCGCCGCCACTGAGCTGGTGGGGGCGGTGGTCGGCCCGGGCGGCGAGCCCGACGAGATCGAGCCGGGCGCGTGCGCGGTCGCGCATTTGCCGGCGGGACGCTCCCGCGAAGAGCAGCGGGAGCTCGACGTTTTCCGCCACGGTGAGGGCGGGCAGGAGGTTGAAGAACTGGAAGACGATGCCGAGCCGGCGGCGGCGAAAATCCGTGAGCGCGGCGTCGCCGGCTGTGTGGAGGGCGATGCCATCGACGAAAAGCTCGCCGGAGTCGGGGCGGTCGAGGCCGCCGATGAGGTTGAGCAGCGTGCTTTTGCCGCAGCCGCTGGGACCGGTGACAGTGACGAATTCGTGCGGAGCAATGTCGAACGAAATGGCGTCGAGCGCGCGCACGTCGGTCTCGCCGGCGGAATAGCGGCGGGTGACTTGCCGGGCGCGGATGACCGGCGTTTGGTGAGTTGAGAGTTGAGAGTCGATAGTTGAGAGGAGGATTGCGGGCTGATGCCGGGCGAATGGTATGGTCGGCGGAATGCCCGCTCCGTTCAAGGCGCCTCATTTTGCGATTCTCGGCGAGACGCGGGAACTTCTCGCGATCGACAAGCCGCCGGACCTGCTTGTGCATCCGACGAAGCCGGGCGGCCCGCCGACATTGTGGGACGGCCTGCGCGAGCTGCTGGCCTACGAGGTCGTGAATGGCGGGCAGGTCTCGCTCATCAATCGCCTGGATCGCGAAACGAGCGGCGTCGTGCTGGTCTGCAAGACCTCGGCCGCGGCGCGGAAGTGCGCGATGGCGATGGAGCGCGGTGCGATTCGCAAGGAATACGTCGCGGTCGTCTGGGGCTGGCCGGAACGGGAGGAATTCGAGGTGGATGCGCCGCTGCTGCGCCTGGGCGAGGTCGCGGAGTCGCGCGTGTGGCTGAAACGCGGCGTCCATGCCGGCGGGGCGGCGGCACTGACGCGGTTTCGCGTCGAGCGCCGCACGGAGCAGGCGGACGGCACGCGGCTGGCGCTCGTGCGGGCCTGGCCGGTGACGGGGCGCACGCATCAGATTCGCGTGCATCTCGCGCACGTCGGGCATCCGGTGGTGGGTGACAAGCTTTACGGCCCCGACGACCGGCATTATCTCGATTTCATCGATCACGGCTGGACGCCGGCCATGGAGCGCGCGCTACTGCTGCCGAGACAGGCGCTGCACTCCGAGGTGCTGGAGGTCTCGCTGGACGGCGTCGCCCACCGCTGGGTCGCGCCAGTGCCGGCGGACATGCTCGGCCTGCTCGACGGCGAGGGACCGCCCTCAATCCAAAATCCAAAGCCGAGCGAAGCGAGACAGCCGCTCAGTCCCTCTCTCGAAACAAAGCGGCAATCGGGAATCCAAAATCGCTAGGGGCGCCGGCCCTGGCGCTCGGCGACAATGCCGCGCGCGACGGCCTCGGCGATGCGCTGGCGGCCGGAGCCGCTCTGGAGGACCGAGTTGTCGGAAGAATTCGAATCGAAGCCTCCCTCGACGAGGATGGCCGGGCGCAGGTTCTTGCGAAGCACGCGGATCCAGCACCCGCGTTTCACCCCGCGGTTGCTCGTGCGATAGGCGCCGGCGAGCTCCCGCTGGACATTGGAGGCGAGACGGAAGGACCGGGGCGAGCAATAGTAGGTCTCGACGCCGTGACCGGCGCGGCCGCGGTCCCAGTTGTAATGGATGCTCACGAAGATCGAGCCCGAAGTGCCGTTCGAGACGGCGACGCGTTGATCGAGCGGGATGAAATAGTCGGCGTTGCGCGTGATGATGACGCGGAAGCCCCGCCGCTCGAGGTTCGTCTTCAGCCGCCGCGCGGTGTCGAGGGCGAGGTCCTTTTCGTTGCGGCCGAACATCGCGCGGCCACCAAAATCGTGGCCGCCATGGCCCGGATCGACGACGACGGTGCTGAACGCTCCCGCTCCCAGCGGGCCATAGCTCTCACAGCCGGCCAACGCGAGCATCGCGGCGACGGCGAGACAGGCGGACAAGTGGAGACGGCGGAGCATGCGCGGCGATTTTACTGGCTTGCGCAGGGTAAGGAAGAAGCGTGCCAACGCAACTACTTTAGACTCGATTTCTCGTTGGTGGCGCGCATGTTGCTCCACCGCCATGCTAGCCAAGCGCATCATCCCCTGTCTCGACGTGACCGATGGCCGCGTCGTGAAGGGCACGAAATTCGTGAACCTCCGCGACGCGGGCGATCCCGTGGAGTGCGCGAAGGCCTACGACGCCCAAGGCGCCGACGAACTCGTATTCCTCGACATCACGGCCTCGAGCGACGGTCGCGCGACGATGGTCGATGTGGTGGCGCGCACGGCGGAGCAATGTTTCATGCCGCTCACCGTCGGGGGCGGCATCCGAACAGTGGACGACATGCGGGCCATGCTGCTCGCGGGCGCCGACAAAGTCAGCGTGAACACAGCGGCGATTCACAATCCCGATCTCGTGCGCGCGGGCGCCGAGGCGTTCGGCGCGCAATGCATCGTCGTTGCCATCGACGCGAAGCGAAACGCAAACGGCGATGGCTGGACTGTGTACACGCACGGCGGCCGCAACGCCACCGAACTGGACGCCGTGGCCTGGGCGCGCCGCGTGGCGGAACTCGGCGCCGGAGAAATTTTGCTCACCAGCATGGATGCCGATGGCACCTGCGCGGGCTACGATCTTGGGCTCACCGCGGCCGTGAGCGAGGCGGTGTCCATTCCGGTGATCGCGAGTGGCGGGGCCGGTTCGCTCGCGCATATGGCCGAGGTGCTTTCCGTCGGCAAGGCCGACGCCGTGCTGGCAGCGAGCATCTTTCACTTCGGTGATCATACGATTGGAGAGGCGAAGCGTTATCTCGCCGCCGAGGGAGTCGTCGTCCGACCTGCCTAAAAGAGAAGGGCTTAGAGAAGGGTCTATCGGGGATTTCCCTGATAATATTCTTGCGTTGAAGGAGGGAAATTGGCTCTTCTTTGGTAAATTCCGAACAGTGACAACCCCCTCAATCGACTTTAGCGCGGATGGCATCCTGGCATTGTTGCGCAGCCAGGGACTCAGGATCACTCGGAGCCGACGAGGAATTATCACGGCTTTGTTCAAGGCGACGCGCCCTTGTTCGCTCACTGAAATTCAAGCTCAGGCGCTGGCCGAAGGTGGGGTGCTCCCGGATTACGCAACCGTGTTTCGCATGATGATTCTCCTCGAGAATCTCAAACTCGTTCACAAGGTGAACCTGCGTCGTTCCTGCAGCTATTACGAGCTGACGAACCCCTCGAAGCATCAGGATCACCTCGTCTGCACGCAGTGCGGCAAGGTCGTCACGCTGGAGATGTCTTTTCCGGTGACGGAACTCCGCGGCGAGATCGCGCAGAAATACGGCTTCACCGGCCTGCACCACTCGCTGGAGTTCTTCGGTTGGTGCCCGGAATGCACGGCGGCGGTCAATGCTGCGACCGAAGCCGCCGCCCAGCCAGTCCCAGCGTAAGGGCGAGCAGCGCGACATCGCGCCCGATGGCAAAGATCATCTTGCCGCGTGAGGGCGCCCCATCCTCGCCGAAGCAGCCGCAATCCGCGGTAAATCCCTGCTGGAGCGTCCAGCAGAGCGCCGCGATAAAGGTCACCAGCAGCACCGCCACGAGGCCGGCCCCCAATCGTGCGGTGGTCGGAATGAGGAGCAGGAGCGCCGCAAAAATTTCCACCACCGGCAACCCGAGCGCCAACCACGGCACGGAGTCCTCCGGCAGAAACGTGAATTTCGACATCGTGAGCGCGAATTGCTCGCTCGCGTCGAGTTTGACGAGGCCGGCGTAAAGAAAGAGTGCGGCGAGCGCGATGCGGGCCGTCCAGACGGCGGCGGGCCAGCGGTTTTTCATGCGGCGAGGACGGCGTGCAGCGTGCGCACGGCCTGCGAGGCGGCGCGGACATTGTGGACGCGAAAAATCTCCGCGCCGCGCGTCATTCCCGCCGCGAGGCAGGCGATCGTGCCGGCGTCGCGGTCCCGCGGATCGGGCAGGCCGAGGACCTCGCCGATCACCGACTTGCGCGAGATGGGCAGCAGGATCGGGCGGTCGAATTCATCGAGGCGCGCGAGCTCGCGATAGACGCGCAGGTTGTCCCCGCATTGCTTCGCGAAGTCGATGCCGGGATCGAGCATGATCGCCTCGCGGGGCAGGCCGGCGCTCGTGGCGAGGGCGATCTTCGCGGCGAAGAAATCCCGCATTTCCGCCACCACGTCCCGCCACGCGACATGCGTGTGCGGCACCTTCGGCTCGCCGACCGTGTGCATGATGAGGAGCGCCGCGCCGGTCTCCGCGCAAATGGCCGCGTTCTCCGCGGTGGGCAGGCCACCCATGTCGTTGAGCAGATCACCACCGAGGGCGAGCGCCGCGCGGGCCACGGCGGGGCGCCAGGTGTTCACGGAAAGCAGCGGCGGAAAAAGCTGGGCGGCGTCGGCTGGCGCGGCGTCCGCGACGGTCGTGGCGAAGCGCTCGAGATACGGCGCGAGGCGGCGGATTTCCTCGGCCTCGGAAATCGCGGCGCGATTTGTCCGCGCGCTCTCCGCGCCCACGTCGATGAGGTCCGCGCCCTCGGCGACGAGCTCGCGCGTGCGGGCCAGCGCCCAGTCGAGATCGAGCGAGCCGTCGCCGGAGAACGAGTCGTCGTTCAAATTCAGGATGCCCATGACGAGCGGGCGGCGGGGAAAGGCGACGGTGCGCCCGCGGGTGCGGAGGATCATTGCGGGTTCCTGCTTGTTCTGGCCGGGATTCTCTTTCAGGCTCAAACGAAGTTCAATCGCCATGAAGTTCATCGAGTCTGTTTACGAGAAACTCAAGCGGCACCCCAAACGCATTGTCTTCCCGGAAGGGGACGATCCGCGCGTGCTGCGGGCGGCGCAGGTCTTTTACGAGCACCAGCTTGGCGTGCCCGTCCTCATCGGCAAGCGTGAGGTGATCGAGCGCGTGGCCCTCGCCGAGAAGGTGAGCCTCGACCACGTCGCGATCATCAATCCCGAGACCTCGTCCGACCTCCCGATCTTTTGCGAGCGCCTCGAGCGCCTCGATCGCTACAAGAATTTCGGCATTCGCGACTCGCACGCCATCATGGTGAATCCGAATTACTTCGCCGCGATGATGCTCCAATACGGCCTCGTCGATGGCCTTGTGGGCGGCGTGAGTTCCTACGGCGGCTCGCTCCTGCGCCCGCTGCTCCAGCTCGTGAAGCGCTTCCCGCACGCGGACGTTGTCACCAGCGCGATGATCGTCGCCCTGCCGGATTCCACCCACGGCGACGACGGCGTGCTCTTCTTCAGCGATTGCGGCGTCGTGCCCGAGCCAACCATGCAGCAGCTCGGCTCCATCGCCGTGCAGGCCGGCATGCTCGCCCGGCAGGTCTTCGGCCAGAAACCCCGCGTCGCCCTCCTCAGCTTCTCCACCAAAGGCAGCGCCCGCACCGCCTCCACGGAAAAAGTCGCCGGCGCCGCCGTCATCGCGCGCGAACTCGCGACGAAGCTCAATTTCGACATGGCCGTCGATGGCGAACTCCAGGCCGACACCGCGCTCGTGCCCGAGCTGGCCGGCATCAAGCAAGTCGGCGGCCTCGTCGCCGGCCGCGCGAACGTCCTCATCTTCCCCGATCTGAACTCCGGCAACATCGCCGTGAAGCTCGTTCAGCACCTCGGCGGCGCCCACGTCTATGGCCAGATCCTGCTTGGCCTCACCCGCCCGGCCGCGGAACTCTCCCGCGGCACGCACCCCGACGAAATCGCCACCGTCGCCGCGCTCGTCGGCCTCCAGGCCATCGAATATCGCAAGCTCTATCCCTCCGAGGCGGCCGAGGGCGCCTCGCTCAGTTGAGAGTTGAGGGCTGAGAGTTGAGAGATTGGCATCCGTCTTGCGGCACGCCGGCGAAACTTTCCGCCCGAATTCCTCTCAGCTCTCAACCCTCAACTCTCAACCCTCCCATGAACACGACCACCCCCCGCGTCTTCATCGCCGCCACCGAGCAAAACGTCGGCAAGACCACCACCTCCCTCGGCCTTTACGCCACCCTCCGCGGCGTCTTCAAATCCATCGGCTTCATCAAGCCCGTCGGCCAGCGCTTCATCGACATCGAAGGCAAACGCATCGACGAAGATAGCGTCCTCATCCGCGACACCTTCGACACGCAGATCCCCATCGAGGACATGAGCCCGATCGCCGTCGAGCCGGACTTCACCCGTCGCTACATCGAGGCCTCGAACCGCGACCATCTCGAGCGCCGCATCCAGCATTCCTTCGATCGCGCCTGCTGGGAAAAGCAATTCGCCATCATCGAAGGCACCGGCCACGCCGGCGTCGGCTCCGTCTTCGACCTCTCGAACGCCCGCGTCGCCAAGCTCCTCCAGAGCAAAGTCATCCTCGTCACCACCGGCGGCATCGGCCGCCCCATCGACGAGGCCGCCCTCAATAACGCCCTCTTCGAGGCCCAGGGCGTCGAAGTCATCGGCGTCATCATGAACAAAGTCCTGCCCAGCAAGCTCGACTACATCTCCGACTTCGCCCGTCGCGGCTTTGCCCGCCTCGGCCTCGAACTCCTCGGCGTCATGCCGCAGGAGCGCATGCTCTCCGAGCCCACCTTGCAGGACGTCTGCGGCGTCATCCGCGGTGAAGTCATCGCCGGCGGCGACCTCCTCCGCCTCCGTGCCGGCACCGTCATGATCGGCGCCATGCAGGCCTCCAACGTCCTCGCCCGCCTCGAGGAACGCACCCTCCTCGTCGTCCCCGGCGACCGCGAGGATGTCCTCCTCGCCGCCATCGCCGACGCTCGCAGCCGCTCCCCCGCCGATGCCGAGCACGCCCTCGTCGCCATGGTCCTCTCGGAATCCCTTCTCCCTCAGGGCGCCATCGCCGAGATCGTCCGCACCGCTCCCTTCCCGGTGATCGCCTCCCCGATGGACAGCTACACCATCGCCAGCCGCATCCACTCCATGACGGTAAAGACCCTCCCCGGCGACTCCGAAAAGATCGACCGCATCCAGCACCTCGTCAGCGAGCACGTAAACGTCGACCGCATCCTCGAAAAAATCGCTGCCAGTTAGGCGACGACGTAAGGAGCGAAATGGGCAATGATAGAGCATTGCCCGCCAATCCGCCGCAAGCTGGACCACCGCCGATGCGTGCCATGGTGCACTTGAAAAAATTCCTGGCGCCCCCATTTTGATTTCCCCCATGCTGCCTCTTCCCCTAGAGACTACCGTCGCGATCGTCGATGAGGATGAACCCATCCGCGAGGGGTGGGCCAGGGCGCTCGAGGAGTTGGGAGGGTATCGCGTCACGGGGAAATTTGGCAGCGGCGAGGAAGCGCTCGCGGGCATTCCGAAGAGTCCGCCGGATTTCGTGCTGATGGACATCACTCTGCCGGGCATGTCGGGCATCGAATGCACGCGGGAGCTGAAGCGGCAGGTGCCCTACGTCGAGGTGCTCATGCTTACCATGCTGTGCGATCTCGACGGGATCCTCGACGCGTTGCGAGCGGGCGCCAATGGATACCTTCTGAAGCGGACATCGCCCACCGCGCTGAAGGCTGCGATGGAGGAAGTTCGCATCGGCGGGGTTCCCATGTCTCCGTATGTTGTCAGGCAGCTCGTGGAGCATGTGAGGCGGCCGACGGAGGGAAATCTCGTTTCGGAAGATACCCCCGGGCGAGTGGAGCACCTGTCCCCCAAGGAAACCGAAATCCTGAAGCTGCTGACGGCGGGCTCTCCCTACAAGGAGATCGCGGAGAAACTGGAAATCCACATCGATACCGTGCGGACCCATATCCGCCGGGCTTACCGCAAGCTCCGGGTGCATAGCCGCACCGATGCGGCCATCAAATATCGCGAACTCCAAAGCGAGAAGGAAGACAAGTCTCCCGAGCGCGGGAGATGAAATTTACAGGTGGAGAACTCGGTTCATCCCCTCCCAAAATTGTTCCGTTGAAGGGGCCGATCCGTGGTATTCTTCCTTGGCGAGTTGGCGCCATTGCCGCGATTGCCGCGGCCAAATTCCTCGAGTGATCGCCGATGCGTCGTCTTGCTAAGGTTTTTGGCTTTCCGCGATAATGTAAACATAGAAAATCACCGGTGAAAATATTTGCCTCCTCCTGTTCCGCCTCGGGACGCCTCACGCTCTCCAGAAGTGCCTTCTCTTTTTCGACGGGACATCGCGCCGAGTAAGCGCTTTTGCCCGAACGATTCTCAATCCATGACCAAGACGCACGCGGCATGCGGCCCGAAGAACCCCATTCCGACCGTTTCGCACGGCAGGTGCGGGTTTGGAGCCGCGCCGAAAAAGGGGCGACTGCGGTGGTTGTTCGCGGTTTTGTCCCTCCTCCTGGCAAGCACGTTGCACGCGGCGCCGACGGATCCCTGGACGAAGGGGACGGGATTGGTCGGCAACACCACGCTGGGTGCGCTGAAGGATTCCTCGGTGATCAATCGTGCTTGGCCGCAGGTGGTGAACTACGACCTGAATCTGGCCACGTGGCCCATGGATGTTTACGTGCCGCCGGGTTACGACGGGACGAAGCCCTTCGGCGTGATGGTTTACATCACCTCGGACGATAACACGGGGGGCGTCGTGTTGCAGGCCGCGTCCGCGGATAAAAACATCATCTGGATCTCGCCGCGCAATGTCGGCAATGGCGCAAATTCCACGAACCGCTACGGCGCCGCGCTCCTGGCGATCTATCGCGCGAAGGAACTCTTCAACATCGACCCGCGCCGTGTCTACCTGTCGGGTAAATCCGGTGGCGCGCGCACGGTAAGCGGTCTGGCCTTTTACCATTCCGAGGTCGTCCGAGGCGTCGCGCCGTCATCTGGCTTCGCGCTTCCGCGGCTCAATGCGGTGACGCCGGATTACATTCCGAATACGAGTGGCCAGTCGGACACTTACTTCGACTACTCAGACCAAGCATTCAATTGGTTGTATTATAGTTCAGATCCGAGGCACGCGCAGATCGAGGCTGCGGGGCGGGCGAACAAGTTGCGCTCCTACATCATCACGCGCTACGACGATTACCGCGAGGATTACTTCGTCGAGGGTTTCCACTGTGCCTTCGAGCCGCAGGGGCAGACGTGCTTTCTTTATGACGGGCCCGGCACGCACACTGATCCCAGTGATGCCGAGATGGAGGAGGCGATCGATTACCTCGATCGGAACGACACCTTCCCGGTGAACGCGAATGTCACGGCAGGCGCGGGCGGCTTTGCGGGAATGACGGACATCAGCCAGTCCGGCGCGTCGGCAGTGGAGGCGACCTCGGGCGGCACCACGACTTACACGCTCACACCCACACTCACCGCGACCGCTGCGGCGAAAACGGGCTCGGCATTTTACTGGGACAACGCGAATGGTTCGACCGTGCGCTGGCTCTGGGAGGTGAAGAACGCGAATCCGGGAAATCAGAAAACGTGCTTCGGACTGTGGTTCGCGAACGAGACATGGGGTGGTGGCGCGCCGACTTCCGTGACGGCTGGCAACAATCCCGGCATCCTGATCAGGATCGAGCAGAGCGGCACGGTCAATAAGGGACACATGGTGATCAGCGCGCGGCCAGACTCGGGCGGCGAGGTCGTTTTCTATGACGGCAACTTCAGCTTTGCGCAGGCATATTCCACAGCGTGGACCAGCACGCAAACGGGTTACCTCTCGGGCACGGGTGGTTCGCCGGTGGAGATCCGGATGGATCTTAACAAGAACCGCTGGCAGCTCACGTTCAACGGCATCATTCTGGATGGTGCGACGAACTCCATCGCCAGCGGCACGCAGATCTCTCGCGACAACAAGCGGATGATCTATGGCTACTGGGAGACCGCGATCGGTGGCAAGATGTTCTGGAAGCACGACATTTACACGGCGGCGAGCAACACGTGGTCGCCGCTCACGAAGTCGATCTTCACGGCGGCGACCGGCGCGCTCGGCGCGGGTGCGACGCCTTCGCCCATGGAGCTGCGCTACGTGATCGCGAGCGATCCGAATCTGCCTGATCCGCCATCGCCGGGCCCGACGGGGCTGGCGGGCTCTTTCAGCAGCGGAGCCGTGAATCTCACCTGGAATGCCTTTGCCGGAGCCACGAGCTACACGATCCAGCGCTCCACCGTCTCGGGCGGGCCTTACACGACGATCCAGAGCGGAATCGCGGGCACGAGTTTCTCGGATTCCACCGTTACCACGGGCAATATTTATTACTACACGGTTTTCGCGACGACGGCGTCGGGCACGACGGCGCTCGCTCCCGAACTCGCAGTGGGCGTGGGCTCCCAGGTGGGTACCTGGACGGGCGGCGGCGCGGATGGCAACTGGCAGACTGCCGCGAACTGGAACACTGTGCCAACGGTGGGGCACACCCTCACTTTTGCGGGGACGACACGGCCCTCGAACACAAACAACTTCCCGGCGAACACGTCGTTCGGCGGCGTGATGTTCAATGCCGGGGCCGGGTCTTTCACGCTTGGCGGAAATGCCATTACGCTCACGGGAAACATCGCCAACAACGGCACGTATCCGCAGGCCGTGAATCTCCCCGTGGCGCTTTCTGCCGGCTCTCATAATCTCACGGCCAGCACGGGCAATCTCACGATGGGCGGTGCGATCAGCGGAAGCGGAAGCGTAACCAAGACCGGAAGTGGAACCGCGACTCTCTCCGTGGCCAACAGCTACAGCGGCGGCACGACAGTCACCGCAGGCACGTTGACTCTCGGCAACGCCAGCGCGCTCAGCTCGGGAACGGTAATGTTGAACGGTGGCACGTTGAAGGCCGGCGGCGGATATGCTCTCACTAACAGTATCGTGCTTTCCAGCGCCTCATTTCTAGACATGGCTGGTAATAACACCACCTTGAATGGCAATCTCAGTGGCTCGGCAGCCCTAACACTGAATAACAGCGGCGCCCCCGCGACACTGACCCTGAGCGGAAACAACAGCGGCTACAGCGGCACAATTACCTTCAACTCCGGCACCAACGCGTCCGATTTCCAATCCGCCAATGCCGGCAGCGCCAGTGCCGCGTGGGTATTCAACAACCAACCGGTGCGAATCAACGTCGGAAACAACGCGATCAACTTCGGCTCCATAGCTGGAAACGGCGGTTTCGTGAACAACACGGCCAACACGACCTCCACCGTCAGCGTAGGTGGCGCAAATACGAGCACCACCTTCAGTGGAACGTTTAGCGACAACGGCACGGGCAAACTCGCCTTGTTGAAAACCGGCGCCGGAATCCTGGGACTCACCGGCTCGAGCACCTACAGCGGCGGCACGACGATCAATGGCGGAGCGATCGGCGTCGCCGGCGCCAACGGCTCCAACACGAACCTGGGCTCGGGTTCCGTGACGGTGAATGCGGGAGGAATTCTGCGCGTCGGCTACAGCGTCACCAGCAACCAAAACGTGAGCACGACGGCGAACGTGATCACGCTCGCGGGCGGCACTATTTTTGCGGATGACGCGAACCAGCATTTGAGTGGAGCAATCACGGTCTCCGCCTCGGGCGGCACGCTCGGCTCCACCTACAACTCGGGCAACAACTCCGCGGGCGAAAAGGACAAGGGGCTCGCCCTCGACGGAGTCGTGAGCGGCTCCGGCCCGCTGACGATCCAGCAGTCGCGGTTCAACGCGGGCAATAACTACGACACCGCGTTCGTCGCTTTCTCGAATACGGGCAATACGTATTCCGGAACGCTCACGATCAATGAGAACACGACCGCGAGCGAAGGCGGCGTTTATCTCGGCGTCAACGGAACCACGACGTTGCAAAATGCCACCGTCGCCACGTCGTCGATCCCGGGCGGCAACTTGAAATTCGGCACCAGCCCCGTCGTCTTCAAGACGGGACTCGGCTCCGCGACGATCGGCGCGATCAGTGGCAATGGGCCGCTGGTGTTGACCGGCTACGATCAAGTCAACCACGCCTACGGCACGGATGCCATTGCGCTGACGGTGGGTGGCAACAATGCGAGCACGACTTACTCGGGCGTCATCAGCGGCGTGGGCAGCCTGATCAAGACGGGCACGGGCACGCTGACGCTTTCCGGCACGAGCACCTATACCGGAGCGACAACGATCAGCGGCGGCAGGCTCAACGTCACGGGCGCGCTCAGCGGCTCCGGCGCATTGACGGTCAACAGCGGCGGCGCGCTGGCGGGCACGGGAAGCGTGGCGCGGACGACGACCGTGGCCAGCGGCGGCGCGATTGATCCCGGCAACGGCGGCGCGGGCACGGCCGGCACGCTGACGCTCTCCGGCGGGCTCACGCTCAACACCGGCGCGGTGCTGAAGCTGGACCTCGCCGGCACGGCAACTTCCGACAAGATCGCGGTGAGCGGCGCGTTCTCTGCGACCGGCACGACCACGATCAATCTGACCGCACTCGGCAGCTTCGCGGGCTCGGGGACTTATCCGCTCCTCACGGGCGCGAGCGGCATCAGCGCCAGCAACTTTGTCCTCGGCACGACGCCGTCGGGCTACGTATGCACGCTCAGCGCAAGCGGCGGAACGCTTTCGCTCACCGTGATGACGCCGCAGGAGAACTGGCGGCTCGCGAACTTCGGCACCACGGCCAACAGCGGCAATGCGGCGGACGGCGCGGACCCCGATGGCGACGGCTCGACCAATACGCAGGAATACACCGCGGGCACCGATCCGAATAACGCGGCCAGCGTGCTGCGGGTGACCGACCTCGCCGTCGGCGGCGGCAATATCACCGTGAGCTTCCCCACCGTCTCCGGAAAAACCTACCGGGTGGAGCGCTCCGACACGCTGAAATCCGGATCGTGGACCATCCTGCAGGACAACATCGCCGGCACGGGTGGTGTGGTGCAGATCGCCGACCCTGGCGCAGCCACGCAGAGCAGGCGCTTTTACCGCATCGTCATCCCATGATCCGATCGCATTGGTCCCCACCGGAGCCCGTGAATGCCGACGGCGTCGCGGACAAAGGCACGACCAACGACGCGAGCACGCGCGTGGTCAACGGACAGCCAGCGCAGGGGGGCAGACCTTCATGACCCGAGCAACGCCAACGGCTCCGACGTGAGCGCATCCCGTCGGAGATCGCATCGGCGCCGGCGCGTTTGGCTGCATGCCATTTATCACGCCTGCCCTCGCCTACGAGCAATTCCGCCCGCCACCGACTTCCATTTCCCATACCCGTTTCGCCCCGGATCGGTGATTCCCATCACGACCGCCGAATTGACTCGCCTGAAATCGGCCTGTCCCGACCCTCGCAAAACCAATCCTTCGATGATCGCGATCACCGATCCGATTCATTGACATTCCAATCCGTTCCCTCGTTTTTAACATCCCCTCAATGAAAGCAAATCGTCTCGCACTCGCCGTCACCGCCGTGTTGTGCGCCTCGTCCGCCTTTGCGGAAACCGTCACGCTCGACTCCCCGAACAACCAGCTGAGGCTGATTCTCGATGTCGCCGCGAACGGCAGCGTGACGCACGCGTTGACGGTGGACGGCAAGCCGGTGATCGCGCCTTCGCCGGTCGGCTTCGCGGGCGGCCATCTGTTTGGGGTGAAGCGCACCTTGGAAAACTCCGTCTGGAAGCCGGTGTGGGGCAAGCGCGCCGTCGTGCCGAATCGCTATCGAGAGGCCACGCTGGATTTCGGCACCTATCAACTACAGGCCCGCGTCTATAATGAAGGGGCGGCCTTCCGCTACGTGTTTGCGGACGGAAAGAAGCCGACCGGAGTCGAGGCCACCGCCTTCCACTTCGCGGGCGATTACACCGCCTGGTCCTACAACGGCGAAAATCCCAACATCGGCCCGGAAAAACTCAGCGCCGCGAATGGCCAGCGCCGGCCCGTGGTGACGATCAAGGCCGACGATCTCGGTTACGTCGCCCTGCACGAGGCCGATCTCTCGGAGGGCGAGCCGTTGATCCTGGAAGCCAAGCAAGGCGGGACCTCGCTCCGCGTCGCCTCCCAGCCCACGACCGCGTGGCGCGTGGTGATGTTTGGTCGCACGCCCGGCGCGCTGGTGGATTCCCATCTCATCGAGCTGCTCAATCCGCCGCCCGCCGCGGGCATGGATTTCTCCTGGGTGAAACCCGGCGTGGGCGTCTGGGACTGGCGCATCAACGGGGCGAAGGTGGACGGCTTCAAATACGAGATGTCCCTGCCCTCGTGGAAACGCATGGTCGATTTCGCCGCGGAGAACGGCATCCGCTATCTCGTGCTGGACGCGAATTGGTATGGCCCGGAGTTCGGCCACAACTCCGATCCCACGAAGGGCGGCAAGGTGGACCAAGTGAAGGCGATCATCGCCTACGGCAAGACGAAAAACGTGGGCGTCTGGCTTTATCTGAACGACGTGGGCGGGCGGAAGTTCTCGCTGGAGACAACGTTGAAGCAATACGGCGAATGGGGCGCGGCGGGCCTCAAATACGGCTTCATGAAGGGCTCGCCCGAGGAAAAAAACCAGCGCACGCGCATGATCACCGAGCTCTGCGCGAAGAACAAATTGCTCTGCGATTTCCATGACGGGCCGGTGCATCCCTACGGCCAGATGCGCACGTGGCCGAACGCCGTGACCCGCGAGTTCTGCCACTCGCAGCTCGACGGCCATCACGTTTTCGTGCCCTCGACCTTCGTGACCGCCGTGTTCGTCAACATGCTCGCCGGTCCGCTCGACATGAACAACGGCCTGGCCGATCTCACGCAGGCCGGCCGCGTGGATCAAGGCGTCCCCGTGCCCACGACGCTCACCGCCGAGGCCGCCCGCACGCTCATCGTGTTCTCCGGCGCCACGATCATTCCGGACATTCCCGAATATTATCGGAAGCACCCCGAGCTGCTGCGCTTCATCGCGGCCGAGCAGATGCCCTGGCGCGAGAGCAAGACGCTCGCCGGCGAAATCGGCGAATACATCGTGATGGCCCGCCAGGCGGCGGATGGCAATTGGTTGATCGGCGCCGCCACCAACGAGTCGCCGCGCGAACTCGACGTGCCGCTGTCATTCCTGCCGGCGGGCAAGCACGAGGCGCTCATCATCCAGGACGGGCCGAACTCCGACTACCGCACGCACGCCGAGGATTACAAGGCGGAGACGCGCGAAGTCTCCTCCACCGACACGCTGCACCTCAAGCTGGCTCCCGGCGGCGGGGCCTGCGTGCTCGTGAAAGCCAAGCCGTAAGCGAAGCGCGCCCGCCCTCCCGAACAACCCTTCCTCCCCGGCAACCCCATGTTTTCCCTTCGCCACCCTCTGCGGGCCGCCGCGGCCTTTTTCCTGCTGCTCCCGTGCCTTCACGCGCAGCCCACCACCGTGACGGTTCAAGCCGGCGTCGCGGGCAAAGCCATCAGCCCCGACCTCGTCGGCATCTTCTTCGAGGATCTCAGCGACGCCGCCGACGGCGGGCTCTACCCCGAGTTGATCCAGAATCGCTCGTTCGACTATTCCGCCGCCGATCATGTCGGCTGGACCCCGCTCACCGCCTGGCAGCTCGTCCAACGCGAAGGCGCCCAGGGCTCGGTCGCGATCGAAACCGCCCAGCCGCTCAACCCGGTCAACTCCAGTTACGCCGTGCTCACCGTGCAAAAGCCGGGTGGGGGAGTGGGCCTGCAAAATGAAGGCTTCGGCGGCATCGCAGTCAAGGCCGGTGATTGCTACGACGTTTCGCTCTTCGCCCGCCAGCTCGCCGGCTCCCCCGGTCCGCTCACCGTCCGCCTCGAAACCAAGGCCGGAGCACTTCTCGCCGAGGCCCGCCTGCCCGCGCCGTCCGTCGATTGGAAAAAAGCGTCGACCGTTCTCGCGCCCTCGGCCACGGCCGCTGACGCCCGTCTTGTCGTGCTCGCCGGCGGCCCCGGCAAGGTCGCCCTCGACATGGTTTCGCTGTTTCCCGAAAAAACCTTCCACAACCGCCCCAACGGCCTCCGCGCCGATCTTGCGCAGGTCATCGCCGACCTGAAGCCGAAGTTCGTGCGCTTCCCCGGCGGTTGCCTGGTCCACGGCGACGGCCTCGACAACATCTACCAGTGGAAGGAAACCATCGGTCCCGTCGAGCAGCGCAAACCCCAGCCCAACATCTGGCGCTACCACCAGTCCAAGGGCCTCGGCTTCTTCGAGTATTTTCAGTTCTGCGAAGACATCGGCGCCAAGCCGCTCCCGGTCGTCGCCGCCGGCGTCTGCTGCCAGAACTCCAACTTCCTCGTCACCCGGAAATACGGCATCGGCCAGCTCGGCCTGCCCATGGACCAGATGCCCGCCTACGTGCAGGACGTGCTCGACCTCATCGAATACGCCAACGGCCCCGTGACCTCGACCTGGGGCGCCAAACGCGCGGCGGCGGGCCATCCCAAGCCCTTCGGACTCCAATACCTCGGCGTCGGCAACGAAGACAAGATCACCCCCGTCTTCCGCGAGCGCTTCGAGATGATCTACAAAGCGGTAAAAGCAAAGCACCCGGAGATCACCGTCATCGGCACGGTGGGTCCCAATCCCGCCGGCGATGACTACGAAAAAGGCTGGAAGATCGCCGACGAGCTTCACCTGCCCATGGTGGACGAGCATTGCTACAAGTCGCTGCAGTGGTTCTGGGACAACCTCCAGCGCTACGACGCCTACGACCGCTCCAAATCGCAGGTCTACCTCGGCGAATGGGCCTCCTTCGACGACAAGCGCCGCAGCACCCTGCGCTCCGCGATCTCCGAGGCCGCCTACCTCACCGCCCTCGAGCGCAACGCCGACGTCGTGCGCTTCGCCTCCTACGCGCCGCTCCTCGCCAAGCGCGATCACACCGACTGGACGCCCGATCTCATCTTTTTCACGAACACCGAGGTCTTCCCGACCATCAACTATCACGTGCAGCAGTTGTTCAGCGTGAACAACGGCGATTTCTATATACCCACCGTGATCAGCGACGGAGCCACGCCACCCGCCGCGCTCGCCGCCTCGGCAGTGGGCGATGGCAAAACCGGCGATCTCATCCTCAAGCTCGTCAACGGCGCCAACACCGCCACGCCCCTGCGCATCGTGCTCGCCGGCGTGAAAAGGCTTCCCGCCACCGCCGTAAAGACCGTGCTGGCCGGCAACAATCCGACCGAGACCGATGAGCACGTCGTCCAACCGCAGACCTCGACCATGCCCATCGCGCCGACGTTCGACTACGAGGCCCCGGCAAACTCCCTGACCGTGATCCGTCTCCGTCCCGCCCAATGAATCCATCACTCCCCACCATCCGCCTCGTTTTCACGGTCGGCTCCGCCGACAGCACGGCCGCCCCAGTGGCGTTCCTCCGTGCCGGCAGTCGCTCCATCCTGATCTGGGAATACAATTTCCAAGCCCGCTAATTCTGCACCGAGGCATGCATTTTTAGTCGTTGGGGCTTCATCACACGAAAACACAAATCAATGACCACCTGTAAATCCCTGCCACTTATCGCTCCGATCGCACTGCTCGGGCTTCTTCTCTTCCAGTCCCCTGGCATTGGCCAAAACCTGCCGACGGGACTCTCCGACAATCGCTCGGTCGGCACCATGACCATCTCGCCCCAACCAGCCTTGCCGGCTGTGACCGGAGGTGACGGTGAGGGATGGACCAACGGCGAGGTGCCCAAGTTGCCGCCTCTCAAACCGATCGTGGACGTGCCGATGCGCGACCCCAACATCTGCCTTGGACCGGATGGAACCTATTATCTCGTCGGCACCACTGGGGATTTCTTCCGTGCCAACGACGGGATTGAGATGTGGAAGTCAAAGGACCTGGTCCAATGGCAGCGCGTGGGATTCGTTTGGACGTTCGCCAAAGACGCCAACGATTGGCAGAAAGGAACCCTCAACGCCGATGGGACGCGCACTCCCCAGCCGCTTTGGGCGCCGGAATTGCATTACATCAAGGGCCACTGGTTCATCGCCTATTGCATGGCACGACTCGGATGCGGGATCCTAAAGAGCACCACCGATAAGCCCGAAGGGCCCTATGTCGATCTCCACCCCGAGGGTCCGCTGCCGGACTCCAAACACTATGACACCTCGCTGTTCGAGGATGCGGACGGGAAAGTTTACTTCCTGGCCGCCCACGGCTGGATCGCGCGAATGAAGGATGATCTGACCGACCTGGCCGAACCCCTGCGCCACGTGACGATGGCACCCAATTGCGCGTGGCACGAATATGAAGGCCCGTGGATGATGAAGCTCAATGGCCGATACTACCTGTTTGTGGCCCAGGGAACCTCACACGAAAAGGATGGCTACCGGGCCGGCCCTGGTCTGAAGAAAAGCTACGACGTTTGGGCCATGAGCGCTCCCACTCCTTATGGTCCCTTCGAAAACCGGCACCTGGCTTTTCCTTACGCCGGACACAACACCGTTTTTCAGGGGCGCGATGGCCGGTGGTGGTCCACCTGGGGAACGAGCAGTAGAAACGAATCGGTCGGCCTGCCCTTTTACGAAAAGCCTGCTATTATCCCAATTGAAATGGATCACGAAGGGAAACTTCGTCCGGCCATGCCTTGAGTCCGAAATTCGTTCCCCCCCATGAAAAACAGCTATCCCTTTTTAAGCAAATTTGTTCGGGCATCGTTTCAGGCGGTGTTCATTGCCTTTTTGGTCTTTCCATCGGCACGACTGGCCGCCGCCGCACCGCCCGTGTATGTGTTCGCCACGTTCACCGGAGACGCCGCGACCGACATGCTACTAAGTATCTACACGTCGCTGGACGGGATCAATTTCTCACTCTATTCGAAGACGGGTTACGGCGGGCCGACGGGCTCGTTGCGCGATCCGAGCATCATGAAGCACTCGGACGGCAGGTATTATCTCGTCTTTACCGCGCCGCCTTACAACAAACCCTACGCCAACCAGAATTTTGTCGGCCTCGCGTGGAGCACGGATTTGCAGACGTGGCACACAATGTCGAACATTTCCACGACCGGCGTCACGGGCGTGAAATTGAGCTGGGCGCCGGAGTGGGTGGTGGATGGCAGCGGCGTTCCCAAGTTCACCGTGAATTGTTCGTCCACGAGCAGCGATTTACGGCCCTATCTTTACACGGCGGCCAGCAGTGATCTGACGAGTTGGAGCGGGCCCGTGGACATCGGCATCGGCCCGACGAATCTCGACGTTCAGGTGCTCAAGGTGGGCGATACCTGGCACTGCTTTACCAAAACCAGCTTGCTGCGGCACGCAACCGCGCCGGCCATCACCGGACCATGGACCTACCTGCCGGATCGTTCGGATTGGGCAAATCTCGAGGGGCCGTGCGCGGTGCAACTCACCGATGGCTCGTGGATGATGTGCGTGGACCCGATGTATGACGTGGCCCAATACATGACCAGCCCCGACATTACCAACTGGTCGTCGCTCATCTATTGGCCGGGAATGAGCGGCATCAAACACGGCACCGTGATTCGAGATGATGCCTTCAATCTTCCACCGGGAGGACTCAAGGCGACCCCGGACAACGGGAGTGTGACTCTCCAATGGAACGCCTTTCCCGGCGCGACTTCCTACGACGTGAAGAGATCGACCAATGGGGGGCCCTATACGCTCGTCGCCAATGTCACCGGGACGAGCTTTACGGATACAAAACTGGCCAATGGCACGACGTATTCCTACGTGGTTTCGATGAACTCCGGGGGCGCGGCCAGCCCCGATTCCGCGCCGGTCTCGGCCGTGCCGTTTGTGAATGTGGTGTCGTTGGTTCATCGCTACAGCTTCAGTGAAACGAGCGGCACGACCGTGGCCGATTCCGTCGGCGGCTCGGCGTGGAACGGCACGTTGCCGAATGGAGGAACGCTCGGTGGCGGACAGGTGCAATTGAAGGCAGCCAGTTCGCAATACGTCAAACTGCCGGCCGGAATCTTGGGCAGCTCCACGGCGGTGACCATCGAGGCATGGGTGACGTTTCCAGCGACGCTGCCAACGAACTGTTTTTTCTTCGGCTTTGGCAACATCAGCGGCACCTCCGGTTCCAGCTACATTTTCTGCCAGCCAAAGTCCGGCCGCCTCGCGATCACGCCGACAAATTATTCTGCTGAACAGAACACGGCGCCCAATCCTTCCGGGAACTGGAGCAATCAGACGAATCTGCACGTCACGGCGGTGTTCGATCCGGCGCAGGCCCAGATGGCGCTCTACGTCAACGGCGTGCTGAAGGCGCAAAGCACTTCGGTGACGACCCCGCTGAGCGCGATCAATAATCTGTTCAGCTACATCGGACGGTCGTTTTACAGCGGCGATCCGTATTTTGATTTCAACCTGGACGAATTCCGGATCTACAACGGCGCGTTTCGTTCGAGCGACATCGCGGCGACGCAATCGCTCGGGCCGGATCAAGTGATCACGCCGCCCGCGGCGCCAAGCGGGGTCAATGCCTCCGCGAGCGGCGCGAGCATCCAGATCTCATGGAACGGCGTGTCCGGGGCCACGAGCTACACGATCAAGCGCTCCACGTCATCGGGCGGGACGTTCACGACCGTTGCCTCGGGCGTTTCGACGACGAGCTACGAAGATTCCCCCACGGCGGATGGCACGACCTACACCTACGTCGTCACGGGCTCGAATTCCAGCGGCGACGGCGCGACTTCCTCAGCGGCCTCGACGACGCTCTACAGCGACTACCAGCAATGGAAAATCGCATCCGGCCTCCCCGTGAATATTGCCGACACCGCCCCTTCCGGACCGGATGCCATGCCTGTGCTGCTCAAATACACGCTCGGCGCCGCGCCCGGAGCAACCACTAACGCGCCATCCACCACCACGACGCCGTCCAAAGCCATTGTGTTCACCCGCCTCAGCCCCGCGCGGGCGAAGTTCGTCGTGCAGGCTTCGTCCGACCTCGGCGCGTGGAGCGACATTGCTGCCTTGGCCTACGGGGCGGATGCGTGGACTGGCCCCGCAACCGTGACGGAGGACACTTCGGTGACGCCTCGCAAGGTCACCGTCCTCGACGATCCGGCCTCCAGCGCCGCGCCGAAGCGCTTCTTTCGTCTTCAAGTCCAGCGTCCGGTGCCGTGAGGAATAAGCCGCGGTCGTGCTGGACAAAACGACACATCGGCGATAAGGTCGTTCTTCCAAGCGAAGTGAGCGGCGCTGTCCGTTTCTTACCGGGGCAAATACACACGAAAAATGTGACAAAAATGTGACAATATTTGGCTGTCGCATGATTATGTGACTACCGGCAAAAAAATTTGTCGGCATTTTGTTGACAAAAGCGCTTCTCTCATTTCCATTACTCCCGGCACAACTTCCTTCCCCCCAGCACAACCCCACCTCTCATGCTCAAAAAATCACTCCCTTCATCTCGTTTCCTGACGAGTAGTCTAGCTGCCTCCTTTGCGGGGTTGGCGCTCATTCTCTCTCAGTCCGCCCAGGCGGCGACTGAAAACTGGACGGGTGCCACAGGCGGCACATGGGGGCTCAACACGAATTGGTCGGGGGCGGTCACGCCGGATGCCACCTATGATTTGACGATTGCCGGGCCCGGCGACGTGGCTGGCACCGCCTTGACGATCGATGTTGCCGCCGCCGCTTCGGCCAATTCGATCAATTTCACCAATACGGCGGCGACCACGCTGACCAACATCACGAGCGGCGCAAACCAGACGCTGACCATCGGCACGGGCGGTATCACCACCGGCACGGGCGCGGTAACGATTGGATCCGCCACGGCCAACCAGAACGTCAACGTTGCCCTCGGTGCCAGCCAGACGTGGAATATCGGTTCCGGCGGCTTGACGGTGACGAACGTGGTGAGTGGCACTGGCTTTGGCATCACCCAGAGTGGCTCGGGAACGTTGACCCTCTCGAGTGCGAATACCTATTCCGGGGGCACAACGATCAGTGGCGGCACGCTTGTTGTCGGCAATGCCAGCGGGCTTGGAACTGGTTCGCTGACGATGAATGGCGGAACCTTTAAGAGCGGATTAAACAACAGCACCATTACCAACAATATCGTCATTGGCAGTGGCACCAACACAATCACGGAGAATGGCACTACTAACTTCACCCTTACGGGCGTGTTGAGTGGTGCTGGCAATGTCACGTTTGGTGGTGGCGGTGGTAACGCCTCCACTAAGCTGGGATTCTCCTCCAATACGATGACTAGCGGCACGATCACGCTCAGCAGCGTCAATACTGGAGTTGCGCGACTCAATAACGTGACCTCTTCGAGCGCCGCGGTTGACTGGGTAATCAGCGGAGCTACCGGCACTGCATCCTCGGAAGTTTCCGGCACGTTCAACTTCGGCTCCTTTAGCGGGTCTGGAAGTTTCAACGCCTTCAATGGCAATAGCGGAAACGTTATCTATTCGGTCGGCGGCACCAATAGTGATGCGACTTACTCGGGCCAGCTCTCGAACAACGGAACTAACGGCAGTCTGTCAGTGACGAAGATTGGCACGGGCACTTGGACGCTCTCTCGTGCAGCGGGTAATACTTACACCAACTCCGGCACTGGCGCTCAGAGCACGACAACGATCAGTGCTGGCAAGCTGCAGATCAGCAATACCTCGGGCTCCGGCACGGGCACGAGCGTGATCGCGGTAAGCGGTGGCACGTCGGCTACCTTCGGTGGCACGGGCATCGCGACCGGCGCGACGACGGTGACGAACGGCAGTCGCCTAGCTCCGGGCACAATCACCACGGCCAGCAATTTCGGCTCCGCTGGGACGCTTACGCTCTCTGGTGGCCTCACGCTTACCAATGCCAATCTCGATTTCGACCTCTCCACGACTGCAGGCGGCTCGAATGACAAGATTGCTTTGAGTGCCGCAGCGTTGTCCTTCTCGACGCTGAACTTCAGCTTCGCCGGCACCACGCTCGATACGACGACTGCTTACACGCTGGTCTCGACGACGGGGTTGTTGACCTCCGGCACGGTTGGGAGCATCACAACCGACTTCTCGAATATCACCGGCGGCAGCTACGCAGCGGCGTATAACTTCGTGAATGGCACGGGTCTGCAGGTGTCCTTCACCGCCGTCCCCGAGCCGCGCGAATTCGCCGTTGCGATCGCGGGTCTGCTCTTCGTATTCATCGCGATTCGCCGCCGCCATCTCCAGGCGTAAGACCTGCTTCCCTCAAACAAAAAGCCCCGCTGAAAGGCGGGGCTTTTTGCGTTTCGAGATCGCCCCTGACGAGCGCGCCAGCATCCTCGAGGGCAGGTGCCCGGTGGGTGGCTCGACGAGGAGGGGAGGACGGGAACGCCCTCGGAATACCTCGGCGGAAGCGATTTCCTCTCGCGCCTTCGCGTGAGCCTTCTCCAAAAACAGGAGAATGACGCGGCGGCATTTTGAAGAAGACGCCCGGGGGGCTTTCATGGTCTGGTCTGCTCGCGAGGATTGGGTATCGCAAGGTTTTCATGAAGCATCTCTTCCCCACGGTATTTCTCACCATGCTCGCGTTCACGAACTTGCGCGCGGAGGAGTCTACGCCCTTGCGCGAGACGCAAAATTTCAATCGCGAGTGGAAGTTCCAAATCGGCGATCATCCAGGGGCGGAGGCGGTGGCGTTCAACGACGCGAACTGGGAAAATATCGGGCTACCGCACAGTTTCAGCATGCCGTATTTCGCGGCGGGAAATGCGTTTTACGTCGGCTACGGGTGGTATCGGAAGAGCTTCGAACGGCCGGCGACGTGGGCCGGGAAGCGGGTGTTTCTTGACTTCGAGGGCGCGTTTCAGGACGCCGAGATTTTTCTGAACGGGAGGAAGGTGGGCGCGCACAAGGGCGGCTACACCGGCTTCGAAATCGACATCACGGGCGCGGCGAAGGCGGGCGGGAACGTCTTGGCCGTGCGATTGAACAATCTCTGGAATGCCCGGCTCGCGCCGCGTGCGGGCGAGCACACGTTCAGCGGCGGGCTGTATCGAAACGTGTGGCTCGTGGCGGTGAGTCCGCTGCACGTGGCGTGGTATGGGACGTTCGTGACGACGCCGAGCGTCTCGGTCGCGTCGGCCACGGTGAACGTGAAGACCGAGGTCGTGAACCAATCCGCGACGGAGAAGGCGTGCGGACTGCGCAGCGACGTGCTCGATGCCGCGGGCAAGGTCGTGGCGAGCCTGAGCGCGACGCAAACGATTCCGCCCGGGAAGACGGCGACGTTCGACCAGACGAGCGCGCCAATTGCGGGTCCGAAGCTGTGGTCGCCGGAGACGCCGAGGCTTTACCGCGTGGTGAGCACGGTCTTCGATGGCAAGACGGAGGCGGACCGCTTCGAGACGCCGTTCGGCATTCGCTCGATCCAGTGGACGGCGGACAAGGGATTTTTCCTCAACGGACAGCACCGGTATTTCAAAGGCGCGAACGTTCACCAGGACCACGCCGGCTGGGGCGACGCGGTGACGAGCGCGGGCGCCGCGCGCGACGTGAAAATGATGAAGGACGCCGGCTTCGATTTTATTCGCGGCTCGCATTACCCGCATGCGCCGGCCTTCGTGCAAGCCTGCGACGAGCAGGGGATGATGTTCTGGTCGGAGAACGCGTTCTGGGGCACGGGCGGATTCAAGGGCGACGGCTATTGGAATTGCAGCGCGTATCCGGTGAATCCCGCGGATGAAAAGGGCTTCGAAGAAAGCGTGAAGCAGCAACTTCGCGACATGATCCGCATCCATCGCAATCATCCAAGCATCGTGACGTGGAGCATGAGCAACGAGCCGTTCTTCTCGGACGCCAAGGTGATGCCAAAGGTGCGCACGTTTTTGAAGGAACTCATCGAAGAGACGCACCGGCTCGACCCGACACGCCCGGCGGCCGTCGGCGGCTCCCAGCGCGGCGATATCGACAAGATCGGAGACGTGGCCGGCTACAATGGCGACGGCGCGCGGCTTTTCATCGATCCCGGTGTGGCAAGCGTGGTGAGCGAATACGGATCCACCATCGCGGACCGTCCGGGCAAATACGAGCCGGGGTGGGGCGACCTGAGCACGGAACTAACGAACGGGTTCCCGACCGAGTTCGCGTGGCGCGGCGGGCAGTCGATCTGGTGCGGATTCGACCACGGCAGCATCGCGGGACGGAAATTCGGCGCAATGGGGCTCGTCGATTACCAGCGCCTGCCGAAGCGCGCGTGGTATTGGTATCGCAACGCCTACGCGCACGTGCCGCCGCCCGAGTGGCCGAAGGAAGGCACTCCCGCCGGGCTCGAGCTCGATGCCGACAAGACGACGCTCGCCCGCGTGGACGGCACCGACGATGCGCATGTCGTCGTCACCGTCGCCGATGCCGCCGGCAAGCCGCTCAGCAACTCCGTGCCGGTCACGCTGACGATCGAATCCGGTCCCGGCGAATTCCCGACCGGACCATCGATCACGTTCGCGCCGGATTCGGATATCGCGATCCGCGACGGGCAGGCGGCCATCGAGTTCCGCAGCTATTACGCGGGAACGACGGTGATTCGCGCGACCTCGCCCGGCTTGAAGGACGCGACGCTCACGATCACGTCGCGCGGCGGCCCCGCTTACGTTCCGGGCAGGACGCCGGCCGTGAAGTCGCGCGAATATCGTCCCGTTGCCGAGCAGAGCGGCGCGGGCACGGCAACCGCCTACGGCCGAGGAAATCCCACGCGCGCGAGCAGTGAGGCGGCCGGTCACAGCGGCGGGCTCGCGAACGACGGCGATCCAGCGACATTCTGGCAGGCGGCAAGCGCCGGGCCTAACGCCTGGTGGCAGATCGATCTCGAGCGCATCGTCGCGATCGAGAAATTCGCGCTGCTTTTCCCCGCCGACGGCGCGTGGCGTTACCGCATCGAGGTTTCGCAGGACGGCACGACCTGGAAGCCCGCCGTCGATCAGACGAGTTCCACCACCGACACGAAGGAGCGGAACGACAAAGCCGCGACCGGCACGATCGGCCGTTTCGTGCGCGTGACAATCACCGGGGCACCAGCCGGCAGATCCGCCGCCCTTTCCGAATTCTCCTTGACCGGCAAGCTCGCTCAATGAACCTCTCGTGAGCCGCCCGAGTTCCTCTCAAAATCCCCATCTTCCCTCCTGTATGAAATTCCCCCGACCCCACCGCATCTTCGCCGCTCTTGTCGCAACGTTTGCTGCGCTTCCTCTCCAGGCGAAGGTCGAGCAGGTGCGACCGCTGGCCGATGGCGTCGAGTGCAGGCTCACCGATGGCCGTTTGCAGGTCGCATTCCTCACCGATCGCATCGTTCGCGTGCGCGCCACGAAAAACGCCGACTGGTCGAAGACGCCCAGCTTGATGCGCGTGCCCGTTGCCGAAAAGCCGGGCAAGGTCGCCATCAAGGACGCTGGCAACATGATCGAGTTGCGCTCCGCGAAACTCATCGTCCGCGTCGATCGCGCCACCGGGGCGGTCTCGTATTTCGCCGCCGACGGCAAACCGCTTCTCACGGAAGACCCCGCCGGGCCGCGCACCTTGGAGAAAGTGGATGTGATCAAGTCGATCGCCGACCCCGCTACGCTCACGAAAGTGAAGACGGTGGACGGCGAGCGCGAGGTGGCGGCGAAGTATATTCAGCGCAAGGATCGTGAAGCCTGGACGGGCAAGGTGTCCTTCCGCTTCGTTGACGGTGAGGCGCTCTACGGGCTCGGATGCGACGAGACCGGGGACCTTAATCTGCGCAGCACCGCCAAGCACCTATACGTGCATAACCTGCGCAAGGTGATTCCCTTTCTCGTGTCCACGCGCGGCTACGGCCTGCTTTTCGACGGCTACTCGGCGATGACCTTTCACGACGGAAAGGATGGCGGTTCGCTCGGGTTCGACGTGATCGACGACCTCGATTATTACTTTATCGCCGGGCCGGATATGGATGGCGCGGTTGCCGGCTATCGCCAGCTCACGGGCGCAGCCGTGATGCTGCCGCGCTGGGCCTTCGGCTATGTGCAGTCGAAGGAACGCTATCGATCGCAGGACGAAATCGTCGCGACAGTGAAGGAGTTTCGCGAACGCCGGATCCCGCTCGATGTCATCGTGCAGGATTGGAACTACTGGCTGCCCGGCCAATGGGGCGGCGACCCCGATCCGAAGTTTTATCCGGACATCGCGAAGATGGTCCGGGCCGTCCACGACCTGAATGCGCACATGATGATCTCGATCTGGCCGAATCCCAGCGATCGCTCGACGGCCGGGAAGGCTCTGAAAGAGGCTGGCTTCACGCTGGTGGGCACGACGTTCGTCAACATGTTCGATCCGCAGGCCCGCGAGCTCTACTGGAAGACGGTGGCTTGGAAAAACTTCGGCCAGCACGGCATGGACGGCTGGTGGTGCGACTCGACCGAGCCGGACGCCGCAGATTGGGGCATGACACGCCCGGCCGACCCCGACGAAGCGAACATCCATGCGCTGGCGAAAATCATCGATCCGCAGTTCCTCAATACCTACGCGCTGGAAGACTCCACGGGCATCTTCGAGAATCAACGCAAGGCGCTGCCGAACCGCCGCGTGCTCAATCTCACGCGCTCCGGTTACGCGGGCAGCCAGCGCACTGGCGCGGTTTTGTGGACCGGAGACATTTCGGCGAGCTGGTCCACCCTGGAAAAGCAGGTGGCCGACGTCCAGAGCTTCAGCGCGGCGGGAAATCCCTACATCACCACGGATACCGGCGCGTTTTTCGTGCGCAAGGGAAGGCAATGGTTTTGGAATGGCGAATTCGACAAGGGAGTCAATGATCCCGGCTATCGGGAGCTCTACACGCGCTGGCTGCAGTTCGAGGCCTTCCTGCCAATGTTCCGCAGCCATGGCACGGATACGCCGCGCGAGCCGTGGCGATTCGGCGCGCCGGGCACGCCATTCTACGATGCGATCGTTGGGACCATTGACCTCCGCTACCGTCTGCTGCCCTTTCTGTATTCGCAGGCGGGCAAGGTCGCGAAGTTGAACGCGGGATTCGTTCGCCCGGTGGCCTTCGCCTTTCCGAACGACCCGAAAACCCACGACCTCAAGGCGCAATTCCTCGTCGGCGACGAGTTGATGGTTGCCCCGGTGCTCCAGCCGCAGCAATTCGGTCCCAACTCCGCGCCGGTCGGGGACGCGGCGAAGACCGTGGACGTCTATCTGCCCGAAGGCTCCGCGTGGGTCGATTTCTGGACCGGTCGATCGGAGGCCGGCGGACGCACGATCAAAGCCGACACGCCGCTCTCGCATTCGCCGTTGTTGGTCAAGGCCGGCTCGATCCTGCCGCTCGGTCCGCGCGTGCAATACGCCAACGAGAAACCCGACGCTCCCATCGAGTTGCGCGTCTATCCCGGAGCGAACGGCACCTGCGAGTTCTACGAAGATGCCGGCGAAGGCTGGGGCTATGAGAAGGGCGAGTTTTCGGTGATCCCGATGTCGTGGAACGACGGCTCGCGCACCCTGACCATCGGCGCCGTGCACGGCAGCTTTCCCGGCATGCTCAAGAATCGCGTTTTTCGCGTCGTGCTCGTGAAGCCCGGTGAGGGCACGGGCATCGAACCCGCCGTCAAAAATCAGGAGGTCCGCTATGCCGGCCGCGCCGTCGATGTGCGGCTTTAAGCAACAAAGCAATC